>ERZ724522.767-NODE-767-length-19370-cov-25.336371_pt1 | contig 19370 bp, 28 predicted proteins | sample MGYA00376055_ERZ724522 | MGnify/ENA primary metagenome ERZ724522 (study PRJEB28724, sample SAMN07190884) | wastewater metagenome | isolation source: effluent of sewage treatment plant in Hong Hong | place: Hong Kong | collected 2016-03-17 ... | reverse complement strand
CCACACCCCCCACCCCGTAAGCCGACTACCGAATCTGCCCGCTGAGCGAACGCACCGCCGTTTTCAAGTCCTCCAACGAACCTTGGATGTCACCAAGCCCGAAGCCCGCCTGTTGGCGGTCTTGGAACCTCTGCTGCTCAATCTGAACATTGCCGAGTTCAATCCTGAACTGCTTGGCCGCTTTCGCCGCCCGATCCATCTCATCTGCCTGCCTCTCCAGTTGCTTTGTGATTTCCTCGTTGATCGCAAACACTCTCGCGCGCTCTAGCAACACTAGTCTATCTGAAATGACCTTTGCTACAGATTGATCTCCGGCGTTTTTGGCGTTCGTCGCGTCCTCTTTGGCGCGCTTGATTCTCAAGTCGTACTCAGCGTTGATCGCGTCGATACGACTCATCGACATTCGTTCGATTGCGGCGTTGGTATCCTGCTCAGCGGCAAGGCGATCAGCGGCGGCCTTGTACTCAATATCCTGTCTCTTGTCTGCCGCAGCCTGCCTGTCCTTGTTGGCCTGTTCGTCTGCGTCCTCCTGAGCTTTCACATACTGAGTGTTCAGGTCTTGGAGTTGCTTGAACAGGTTTTCTCTGATTCTCCTGACTCTGGCATCGGTCTTGTCGGATAGTTCTGGATTGCGCAGGGCCTCTTCAATGGCATCCATTGCCGCCTTCAGTTTGTCCGCGTCACCTTGGAACGTTGAACTCTGTCCAGAAGATGCGTCCTCGATCTTTGCAACGATGTCGTTGTACATCGCCGAAAGTTCTTTAGCCTTTTGAACCTGCTGCTCTTGTATTCTGAGGATCGCAAAGAATGGAGCGGCCAAAGAAGCGACGGTTCCAACCAGACCGAACGTCGCCCCGACCACGGCGTTGATACCTTGCCGAATGGCAGTAAGCGAAGATACGGATTCTTTGGCAGACTGCTTGAACGATTGACCAACGTCGTCGATAGCTCTGGATGCCCGCTTTCCAGATTCCTGCGCGGCAGAGGCGAATCCATCCACCTTCGACTGAGCCTCTTTCAGCCCAGCCTCCAGGGTGTCAATCCGCGCCGAGAGTTCGACGTATGCTCCGCCGATTTTGGACTGATCGTCAGGCATGTGTTAGCGTTGCTCCAGTTAGACGATGGCGTATGCTTTTTCCATGCCTTCCCGAATCACCGAGTACTCCGTCCGCGTCTCAGACTCCGACGGCGACACGACGGTCTTGCGCCTACGCGCCAAGACGCTCGCCGAGGCGCAGGCAGACGCGATGCGGCGAGGATGGACGCTCGCGGACCAGTCAGACACGCCGCCGCCGGAATCCGTAGAGGACTTCCACAAGCGGCATCCAATCGCGTCAACCGGGCTCGGCGTGTTCATTGGGCTCTTTGCCTTCCTGCTGGTCATCATCCTTCTGGCGTCTCTGGCTTCCCGCTGACTCACGCCGGGGTCAGCGCACCCGTGCCCTGGAAGTCGATGTCGATGGTGACCAACTGGTCAACCGGATTGCTGATCCTGATTCGACGCCAGAACGCGTCACCCGTGTACGTGCGGCTCGTCGCGGCCTGCAACACAAGCGATCCGATGCCCGGCGTTGCGATCGACGATCCGGCGTCGAACACCATCGCGTCGCCGCTCGCCGTCGTCGTCACGTCGCCCGAGCCCCGGAACGAATAGGCCGCCGTGTTGATCGCATTGGTCGCAACCGCCGCCGCCGCACGTGTCGCAAACGCCGAGAACGCGAACGACTCGGACGACCCGAGCGCGAGCGTCATCGGCGCCGGCTCCGATCCTCCGGCGGGAGGAGCGAGCGCCGTCGTGCCGTCGATGTACGTCTCATAGGAGCCGGACACCCGGATCAGGCCGGGAAGGAACTCGCGCCACCGGGCCGAAGTCGCGGACGACCCAAGGATCGTCGCGTCGAACTGGTCGCACTCGAACACCACCTCGAAGGACTTGATGTTGGCCGTGTAGCCCGGGCTGAACGTCACCGAGCCGGCACTTCCGATGGAAGCCGTCGAGCGCCGTCCGCTCATCGAACCGGACCACGAACGGAGTCCTTTCAAGTACGTCGCCTGGACGAGACTCGCCGCGAGCGCCGTGGAGTCCGCCTCGTCACCAACCATGTCCAGCGTGAATCGCATCGGATCGCAGCCGGCGCCGATGAGTTGCGTGTTTCCGGTCCCGGCCCACGAAGTGACCAGCCCACCGATGCCAACAGTCGCAGCCATGCCACACCCCCACGCGCTCAGCGCGTCAAGACGAACTCGTACTCCGGAATGAAACAGAACCAATCGTCGTCGTGGTTCTCAGCCGTCGAGACGTACCGCATGGCCGTCGCAGACCACCCATAGGACGACGTGAGCGTCGGCACCCACCGATGGAAGCCGTGCGTAATGCTCCCGGTCTGCGTCGCGTCACCGTAGATGCGTCGCATGATCGCGCTGGGCTTGTCCAGCCCGTCCTCAATCGCGGTCCACACCGCGAATCGCACCCGGATCGGAACCACCTCGGACCAGAACGTGTCCTCGGCAACCGCCGAAGCGATGCTCTGGACGACGTACGGAGCCGTCGCGCTGCGATTGGCGACCGCCGTGTACCAATCCGACAACTTGAAGGCGCTCGAAGCGTTGAACAGTCCGCCCGAGCCGGTATCGGCAACGGCCCTGTCCCTGAGCATCTTGTAGATTTCGGCGATGTTCATGGCGTGCTCACCGCCTTCGCGCGCTTCTTCAACTCACGCGAAACCGCCGCCGCAAACGCCCGATTCGCGTCAGAACGGGCCTCATTCAGTGACCTGAACGCCCACGGGCGCGGCAACAGCCGAACGACCTTCCGAAGAATGAACACGGCCCCGTTGGTCTTGGGCTTGCCTTTCTTGGTCATCTCCATCAGGATCGGCTCGCCGCGCTTTGAGCGAATGACTTGCAGGTTCGCCCCGGATCGGCGCAGGCTGGTCTGGCCAGTGCCCATCAAGTCGCCAGCGACGCCCTGCCGCAGCAGAGCCTTCGCCCGCCGCGTCACCGGCACCGGCAACCACTTGGCGAACCTGGGCCGGATCGTCGCGCCGTACTCCAGATAGCGCCCGTATTTCAGGTTGGTTCCGATGCGCGCCGTCATGCCGGACACCGAGATGCCGATGCTGTTCTTCAGCAGGCCGTTCATTTGCCCGGGCGGACTCCCGGGGCTTGAAGGCCCAGGACCGCTCAGGTTGTCCTTCATGCGGCCCTCAACGACGTGGGCCGCGGCGGGTAGTCCGCGCGTAGTCACAACATCGCGGACCATCGCCGCGAACTCTTCACCCTTCCACTCTGTTCGTACACGAACCGTCATTGCACGAACTCCACAAGATCAACCTCAACCATCTCCCCGCGTCCGGCCACGTTCCTCCAAGACCCGTCGATCTTCCACGTCTGGCCGTCAAACGACACCTTCGACCCGTTCACGAGATTCGCCTTGTCCGAATAGAGCGCGTAGCCCGTCGCGCGTCGCTGCCCATTTACCCGGTCGAACTCGATCCCGCGAGAACTGGTCTGTGGCTGAATGCTCATCGCAATCGTCACCGCCGATCCGGCCGTATCGACCGGCGATCCGTACGTGTTCGCGGCCTGCGTCACCGGCGTAATCGTCACCGAGTTGACAAGCAACGACGCCAGACTCATCGCACGTCCCTCTTGAACGTCGCAAACAGCGAACGGAACTGCTCGAATACCTCTCCGGCCTTGGCCTTGGTGTAGGAGTAGTCGCCCAGGCGTTCCGACGTGTACGCCAACCCCTCGCCGCCGCCGCCCTTGTACGCCTGAAACAGCGTGTCCACGTACCTGAACATCGAGAGTTTCAGACCTGGCGGCATGTCCCCGCTCGCGTACCCGCCCGTGTAGGTCGCGCTGTAGTTCTCGATTCCCTCGGTGAATACCGCTGGGTTTCCCCACCGCGTATCGGTCACGATGCCGAACTGGTCGGACGACACGCGGCCGAACGATTCAGGCAACAGAACGATCGTCCCGTCGAAAGTCCATCTGTACGAACCCGAGTCGATCAGCGTTTGCGTTCCCGAGTCGTCGATCGCGTACAGCGCCGAGAAGTCCGACACCGGCGTGCGCGAAAGGAACAGTTTGTTTGAACCGTTCCCGCTCAATGGCTCGTTGAAGTCGGCGACCTCATCAAACCGCTTTCCGCACCACCGCTCGGCCTCGTCCTGCGCGTCCGCGATCAGCAGGCCGATCAGCGTGTCCCACGTGGACGCGCTGATCCCCTTTAGGGTCTTGAACTCGGCTGTCGTGATGATCGCCACACGCCCCCCATGTGGTTACTGCATCAGCAGGATTTCGATTGGAACGGTTCCAGCGCTGACCGACGCCGCAGTCGTCACGACGATTCCAACGTAGTCGCACCCCTTGAGTTCAATGGGCGTCAGGCTGTTGGCGTCGGATACTGGCGCGTAGTCGTCTCCAGCCACATTGGACGAGTTCAGGAGATTGGCTCCAGACGTAGCGATGTCGAGCGTGATGCCGGACGCCGCTGAGTCGGCGTTATCGAGCCGCATGAACCGAGCGCCGTACGCTGGTCGGTAAGTCGAAAGCGGAAGTGACGGATCTCCCTCGAAAGACCCCCACATCCCCATCACCAACACCTGAGGATCGGTCGTCACGGTCGCCGTACCGTCCGTCATCACGGCCCGCATGAGCATCTTGCTCGCGTGCCCGCGCCTGACCCAGTGGAACGTCGAATCGGCAATTGCGTCCGGTGTAAGCGCATTTCCTGTTTGAGCGGTACTCGCATCGTCGTTGGCCACGATCCACGTGGAACCGGCGCCGGCGCTGACCGTCGCCATTCCCTCGTGTCGAATGTTCGCACCGCGAGCGCTTCCGAGTGCCATGACGATCCCCCCGATGAGTAAACATCGGACGCCGGGTGTCCCCAGCGTCCGAGTGGTTAGATGAAGTCGTTGGCGGCCAGCCCACGCTCGGTCGCCGTGTTCGGCACCTCGGACGATGCCCGGAACAACTCGAAGTACCCGACGCCGTACGCGCCGGTCGAGCCGTTTCCGGCCTTCGCCGTGATGCCCCAGTACCGTTCCTTCCCGCGAAGGTCGATGAACAACTTCCAGACCTTGTTGTCGTCGGTCGAGGTCGGAAGCGCCATCTTTCCGGTCGCGCCGAAGGTGTACTGAGCGGTCGTCGAGCCGAGCGCCGAGTCGTCGTCGGAAACGACGATCAGCGACGCCTGCGCGATGTCGGTGGCGCCGACAATCCACGTGAACACGGCATAGTCGAAACCCGCCGTGTCCACGACCACGGGCGTTGAGGCGGTCGTGCCTACCCAATCCGTGTCGTCCTTGATCGCCTGCGGGAAAACCACAGGCACGATTTTTGAGTTCTGTGCGTGAATCACAGTAAATCCCCCCGTTATGCGTTGAGCGTGATGAGACCGCAGATCGGGCCAGCCTCACGAGAGGCTGCCGTCGCGCTGTAGTTGCCGACGTCGTGGACGCTGATCGCCGCACGGGTCAGGCCGCGGTAGGTGATGAGGTCTTGCGAGAACGCGAAGTCGGTGCTGGAAGCGATCGACATGCTGTTGCGAACCTCGCCGACCTTGCAACCCATCGCAAGGTCACCGAACACGCAGCAGACCTGCGAGTTGGCCTCGGTGCGAGGCATGGCGTTCGTGAGAACGACCTCGTAGCCGTGGAACATCGGAACCCGCACGCCGTCACGCGTCTCAGCCGCCGTCACGCCGCCCTTGGCGAGCATGATCGGTTCCATGACGAGCTTGTAGAACCGCTTGCTGCAGTAGTACTTGGGATTGCCGACATCGCCTTCGTACGGCTGGAAGCGAGACTCGACATCCGAGAAGTTGCCGTCGGTGATCTCGGCCCAAGTGTTTCCTGCGGCGGACGCCCAGCCCGCCAGGTTCAACTTGTTCGCGTCGGTCGTCCACGTGCCGCCGCCAGCCTCCAGGACCAGCCGCGGCTTGTACGTGATTCCCACGTAGCCGTGGTACGTCGCCGTGCCGTCGCCGAGGAACAGGTCGGTTTCCAGAGCCTTGTTGAAGCCCCAGACCATGCTGTAGGCGATGCGGTCGGCCACGCTGATCGCGGCGTCGCTGAACAGTTCCGACGACATGTAGCTGAGAGCGCCGAGTTTCTTGGCGACCAGCTGAACGTTGTCGAACGCGAGGTCGGACGCGGTAGGCGCAACGCCTTCGCCGACGGCGTAGATGCTCACGTCACCCGTCTGACGGGGAACAGACTTGGTATCGCCCATCATGGGTTCGATCGGGACAATCGAGCCGATGATGCCGCCGAACTTCTGCCGGAGGTCGATGAGCGCCGGAGAGAAGTCGTCTGGGATCAGCGCTCCGCCGAGCGTGTTGGTCGTGGTGACCATCGTCTTGCCGACGATCGACTCGTCGTTGTCGCGCTGCGGGTACGACTTCTCGCCCGCGATGCACAGACGCGACCACGCGCCGAATGCCTCGGCGGTGTCGGGCTCGTCGAAGTGCGCCTGCTGATCCAGCGGCGTGCGAGGATTGGACAGCGACCGATCGCGCCGAGCCTTGTACGCCTTCTTGGCGCTGTTGCCGGTCGAACCGAAGGCGTAGCCGGACAGCACGCGCTCACGCGCCTTGCCTTCGACTTCCGGCTTCTCGATGCCCTTGCCCGACAGACGCTTCTCGTCCTCGTCGATCTGGGCGGTCAGGCTGGCGACAGCCTTGATCTTGCTCTTGGGAACGATGTCCCAAATGGCCTTGAGGTCGAGCGCATTGCCCGACTCGTCGGCCAGTTCCACGTTCTCGTCCACGAAGGACTTGACTTCGGTGAAGTCGTCCTTCCCGGTGTAGCCCGCCTTCTCTCGCAGGAATGCGATGAGGTCGGTGCGAGTCTTGATGACAGACACAGTGATACCCCCCAAAGAAAGTCGTGTGAAAACGACGCTCTTGCGGGCTCGCTGCGTCCGTTGCGGGTCGTGAGACCGTCCCTTGCGGCGCTCGCCGTCCGAGTCAACCAAGATGTTGGTGTGGACCCCCCACACCTGAAACCCGCCCGTCGCACATGCAGAGCGCCGGGCGAGCGAAGAGGCCGGTTGCGGAGACCGGCAAGTTAGTATACACCAACCTACGCCACTCGGCAAACGGCCTTGATTTTCATGGGCTTGACCCGGAACCCGAGCGCCTCGGCGCTCGACTTGTGGATCAGGCCCTTCGTCAACAGGCTGTCGATGGAAGCCGCGTTTCCCTCAAGCACCCGGGACTCCTGGGAGCGGCACGACACGTTGCACGGCATCGCGGTGAACGACAGTTCCACCCACCGCCATTTCCGAACAATCGACTCCGGCGACTTTCCGCCGGACGCGTAGGACTTGGCCTCGTCGGGCGTCGGTCGCCCCCAGTCCATAGGCTCGAAACCGACACTCACGCCGATGGTCCCGGCCTTGGCGATGGTCAGGATGTCGTCACCGAGCCTGTTGTTGGACAGTTGGTAGACGTGGGCGTGAACCTTCCACCCGGTTTGCCTGACCCCCACGAACGATCGGACGATCTTCCGCGCCGTACCCACCGTGTCGTGCAGGCTGTAGCAGTGGTCTACGAAGATCGCCTTGTTCGCGTCGAAGTACGACGTGTCAGCGCCGGCGGGAATCACGACCTCTTCGTCGCAGTCGATCCCGTCGGTATTCGCCACGACCCAGAGGTTCCTTGACTCGGGATCGACCGTCTCAGCCTTTCCGAACATCCCCACCACGCCGACCGTCTTGTCGGTTAGTTCCGGGTGTCGGCTCTTGATTCGTTCGATGATGCTCGCCGTCATTGGCTTTCCTCCCCCAGATCGACAACCGGCGCGATAGCGCACCGGCATTGCGGATGGACCGGAACAGTCATCGTCCCGATCGGCTGCGGCTCGCGGTACATGGCCGCCGCTTCAACGCACTGCGGGCACGGCTCCGCGCTCAGGATGAACCGCTCTTTTTCGATGCCGTTATCCCGGTAGGCGAGGCGCGAACCCTCGACGTACGACCTCACCGTCTCCGTTCGTGCGATCCGCTCGGCCCGCCACCCGGCGGACTCTTGCAACGCTCCGGCAACGCGGGCGTTGAGTTGTGCCAGCGATTCCCCAGCACCAAGACCCGTAGACAGCGCCGATTTCAGATCGGCCTGCGTCGTGTCGGATAGACCGCGCGACAGGCTGATGGTGTAACTGTTCAGAAACTCCATGGCGCGAACGGGCGTCACCTCGAACGGCGACGAAACCCCGGCGGCAGACAGTTCCCGGTATCCCCACCTGACCCCGGCCTGTAGGAACTGGCGGGCATAGGGGCGGATCGCGGCTGCAAGTTCCTGTTCCAGTCCAGGCAGAACGATCGTCTCGCCGCGTACGTCTACGGGCTGCCTCAGGAACACCTCTTTGAGCGATTCGGTCATCCTCTGCATCGCCGCGATCTGTTCGTCGCCAACGTTGGGCGCGTACTCGTCCTTGTCCTTCGTGTGAAGGTGGCGACGATCGGCATACGCCTTGGTGCCCATTTCTCCGGCGGACGTGCCGGCGTCTGATACGGATTGTGACTGTTGCTCCTGCGACTGCTGCGCCGCAATAGCCTCCGGAGACGGTGCTGGTACGAATGCGTCGGCCGCCGCCACCATTGAAGCGACAGTATCTGCTGGAATTCCCATCGCGAGTAGAATGCCAGTGACGACCTCCGGCGACTGTTCGCCGGTTGATACCTGTCGCAAAAGGTTGGCCGCCCGTTCCGCGTCGATTCCCGATAGCCTTTCCGAGACAACGACGCCCTCGGACCCGCTTGCTTGCACTCCTTGAACGGAAGAATCGACCGTATTGCCAGTGGCCGACGCATCCGTTGTGTTTACGTCTTGTCCCGCGATAGACGCCTGGGCATTTGCTTCTGCCTGAAGAATGTCACCACCCTCGATCGGCTCTCGGTTGAGTTCCGCGCGGGCCTCGTTCGTGGTGATGATCCGGGCACTGACCAGCGACACGAGACGCGCCGCCTCGCCCGTCTCATCGGACGGGACACAGTTGTCGTACGCGAACCACATCTCGCCAGGATCAGCGCCGAACTTCGGCAGAAGTTCCTTGGTGAGCAGGTCTGCAACCGAGTCGATCGCGGGCCTGATCGTCTGGCGAAGGTACTGCGTCGATCCCGTGAGACTCGACGCGAGATTGGCGTCGTTCATCCGCACTTCCGATTCGGGAAGCCCGAACGCCGCCCAGATTCGGCGTTCGATGTCCTGCCGACCGGCGATGTACTCCATTTCCTTCGGCGTGAACTGGATGGGCTGCACCTTGATCGCACGAGCCACCAGGAACTTGCCCTTGTTGCGCGGGCCACGGTGGCTCGCATTGACGCGCCGCTCCAGGTCTTTCACCTGTTCGTCGGTCGTGTCGGGCGGGGCCTCCATCACGTAGTCAGGCCGAGCGCCATTGCGCCACATCGCCAGTTCGTTCTCGGTGCTTGCGGATTCGATGTCGGCTTCGTTGAACGCGACGTGCAGCGGACCCATACCCATGTACGGAAGCCTCGGGTGCGGCGCGTGTCGATGGTGGATCACCTCATCGGCGCCGAACGCCCTCTCGCTCGCGGCGTCGCGTCCATACCCGTAACCGACAACGTAGTTCGTGCGGTCGAGCATGATCCAGACGTTCTGCGGCTGCATCGGCCACAGTTCCGAAACGCCCCTTGTCGTCGGCTGAACGCAGTGCATGTAGCCGTTTCCGGCCATCTGGGCCGCCATGTACAGCGATTGAAAGAAGAACACCGACGACATGATCGGGTTGGGCGCGTTGAGAAGGTCCAGAACGGGGTGCGACACGACTTCCTCGAAGTCGCCCGCGTTCTCGGCGTAGCGGACAGACTTCCGCAGGTACTTCGCCCGGCCCTTGGGGACAATCGAAGTCCAATCGCGACGCTTGCCTCCCGAACGCTTGGGGATGTACAGACGAAGACTCTGGTTCGCGCACACGCGGCTGTTGCGCTCGGCGCACATGAGCGCCGTTTGCTGGGCACGCAGGACGAGCGCCGAAGCCTCGCCGCGGTCACCGAACCACTTGGACTTCGACATTTCCGAAACAGTGACGGTCGCGTCGAAGTAGTCGGAGTGATCGCGCTTGCGTTTTTCCAGCAATCCACGCGCTAGGCCGGCAACGTGAGTGAGCATTCCCCGATCCCCCCGTCATCCAGACTCATTCGACCGTCACGCCGGCACCGGCCAGCATTTCCTTGGCGCTGATGAACCGCGCTGACAGCGGCACGATTGGAGAGGTCTTGTCTCCGTAGAGCACCTGGGCGTGCGTAAGCCCGCCCGTGTCGATCGGATCGTTGATTCCGAAGTCGCCGGATACGGACCAGACCATCACTCCGTTGACTTCCGATCCGAGGTACACGGTTACCGTTTTCTTGTCGCTCATTTCTTGACCCCCCGATCTGTTGCGAGAATCGACACGATCAGCGTCATCCCGGCGGCCCACCACATCGCGGCCCACGCCACGCCGACGTTGGGCAGACCGGCGGATCGCATCCCGAGCGCCGCGAAAAGCGACCCGACAGCGATCGTCGCCAGTATGTTAGCCAGCACTAACAGAAAACGCCTCATGTCAATCTCCGTTCAGCCATGCCATGCGCCGATCTTCCGACGCCTCGCCCTTTGAATCAGGCACGGCGACCATCGCCGTTCCCCCACGGTCCACGTACGCCACGGCGTAACGAAGGGCATCAAGGGCGTGGTCGTTTTCTTTCACGGGCTCGTCCTTGTACTTGCCGCCGTCGTCCATCGCGTGCTTGTTTCCCTTCCACCGGTACGACTGCATTTCTCGGATCACGTTGACGCAGGACGGGTCGATGGTCAGTCGGGGAAGCCCGTCCCCGGCGACCGCGAGCCGCTGCATGACCCTGTGGATTCCCTGTTCCACTTCGTTGATCGCGGGCAGCACTTCACAACCAGCCGACCGAGCCTCGGCCATGAGGGTTGCCGCAGACGGGTCCACCAACGCGGTGTGACGCCCGAATCCTCCGAGCGCCTTGACCCGATCCGACACGAGCAGTCCCGGCTTGTACACCTCGCGCTCGACGTGCATGCGCCCGTCCCCGTCGATCCGCACGAGCAAGGCCGCGAACGGGTTGGTGTACCCGTCGTCCACCCCGATGATGGTTCGTGCCCACGGTCCTTCCCGTGCTTTGACGTGGACGGCGAGGTCGAACGTGTCATAGACCACCCCCTCGGCACCCACCCACTTGCCCTCGAACAGCCTGGATCGGCGGTGCCCCGTGAGTCTCGAAAGGCCGTCCAAGTACTCCTGGGTGACTGAGGGATTGTCGGAATGCCTGCTGATGAGCCGCGTCATGCGGCCTTCCAACGCCCGCACGTTGAGCCAGTGCGCCGGGTGCGCCGGGTTGCAGTCGGCTAGCGCCTGCTGGTACGGCATGACCGCGTTCCGCAGTCGCGTTGTGAGTTTTTCCCAGTCGTCCTGCGTGATTTCCGTAGCCTCGAACACGGCCACCATGTCGTACTCGGACGACATAAGCCGGTCCGGGTTGTCCAGACCACCCACAACGATCGTCGTCCCGTTCGGGAACTCGTACGTCTGCCTGTGGGCACGCGAGCAAGTACCGATCGCGGGGTGCCCGTCCCCAAGCACGATCCGCTCCCACGTCACAAGCACGGTTTCCGACATGCTTACACGTGTCGCGCGGCAGATCAGCGCCCGCATTCCCGGGTACTTCCACGCGGCGGCGTTGATCTTCTCCAGCACGGCGCGGGACTTGCCCGTTCCCGCCGGACCTTCGATGAGCAGTTCGCGATCGCGGCACTCCATAAGTGCCTTCGCCGCCCCCATCGGCGTGTATTCGACCTCGACCATTCACGCTCAGATCCTGTCTGGATCGACGCCCTTGATGACCTTGACCAACGCCTGCCCAACGCCCTCTTCAAGTTCAATCGGCGTCGTGGACTTCCCGAGAACGCGGTCGAAAAACTCCTTGACCGCCCATTGCTCCCCGGCCTTTGCGGAAGCAATCAGCCTCGCCCACACCGCCTGCACGTCCTCGTCGGTTGTGCTGTTGGCAATGAGTTCGCGGTGACGCTTGCGCGCCTCGGAACGCCGGTTTCCACCGGGACCGCCCGGGATTCCCTTGAGCCACCGCCCGCCCTCGCCACGCGCCATGTTCGCGTATTTGTCGCCGTTGTCTGACACCCCCAACCCCCTGTCACTGAATGCCGTATTGCTTGCGCTCCTGCGGCGTCAGCAGCACGCTGGCGTACGTGTTCACCCCAAGCGCCTGCGCGAATCGGATGTACTCGATCGCCTCTTGCTTGCTGACCTTCGACACCTCTCCCTCGCCCTTCCAGAACGTACCGGGCGCGGGCTTTGAAACCAGCATCGCGTTGATGGTCCCCCTCACGCTCTCGGCGTTCACGAAGTACCCGTCACGCGATGCGAGTTTGTAGACGTACTGGGCGTTCGCCCATCCGTGGACACGCGGGTTCGTGGACCAGTGCGGCTGTTGCGCGACCGGGAAGATTTCGATGCCGAATCCGCACTTGCTGTTGGCGAGTAGGTAGGCCGAAATCTCGGCCTCTACCGATGTTGGCGACGCTCCGCTCGAAGCGTCCACAGCCACGCCATCAACCTCGCACGCGATGTAAGGCGACAGCACCCGGGCGATCCGCTCGGTGCGGGCCTTCGGACCCCACTCTTTCAGTGCCCGTGCGCCGCCTAGGCCACGGTCAAACACATTCCCAAGATAGACCCACAAGACCTCGACCTCTCGGCGGATACGAGCAAACGCGTACGCCTTGGCCTCGGCGTTGGCCACCTCGCGCTCGAATGCGTCAAGCGACCTTGGATCGCGGTAAAGAGCCGCGTCGAAACCGATCTTGTCTCCGCGCTGCGTGACCGACTTGTCGAACATCTCGCCGGGGTTGGACGGGTCGCGCTGTTCGAGTTCGATCCAACCTTGGCGGTCGGTGTTCCCGTCCGCGCACCACACGTTCAGGCGTTTGATCTGGTACTGGCGCAGAGTGGCGATGATGCCGTCCGCCCACCCCTTCCAGCCGCCCTTGGCCATGAACATGGGATCGAATCCGAACGGGCCAACACCGCCGGAAAGCGACGTGTGCCACCCGTAACGCCCGTACTCGTTTCGTCCGCCGACGTTGTTGGTGTTGATGGGGAGCGGATTCATGTATTCAACCCCAGATGAACCACGCTTTTGACAGACATATCGTTCACCGATTCACCTCCTCAATCACGACGATCGCCGCGTGCTCAGAGCCAGCCGTTGCCGGTTGCGTAGAGGCGGCGGAGGCCGTGACGTACAGCGTCGCCACCGCCACGCGCTGATAGGTCGTCACGAGCCCGAGCCGTGCCCAGATGAACACGGCGAGCGCGACGGCGGACAGCACTCGTGAGCGGCGGCGGATGGTCATGCTGGCACCAGCCTTTCGGCGCACTCATGCTCGGCGGCCTGGATGCGCTTGGCGGCTACTTCGCAGTACTTCTCGTCGATCTCGATGCCGATAAAGCGGCGTCCAAGCCGGACAGACGGATCGCCAACCCATCCGTGCCCCATGAACGGGTCAAGCACAACGTCATAGCCAGTGCTGTGCAGACGTATAAAGTGTTCGGCAAGCGCCGCAGGCTTTGGAGTTGGATGGTCGGTTTCTCGCGGGATTATCTTCCGAATCCCGTAGTCTCCCGGCCTAATGACGTTTTCGATCTTCTTGGACTCGTCGTACCACTTGCACGCACCGCCCGGCTTCATGCCGACCAGCACGGTTTCGTAAGACCGTCGGTAGTGCCAGCCCATGCCCATCTTGCCCTTGTCCCACACCACCATCTGCTTGAAGTCGAGATGTTCGTCCATCCACAACGACCACCGCGCAAACTGCGGGTCTGGACCACCGCCACCGCAGCAGCAGCAGCAGCAGCAGCCGCCCGATCGCAGCAGGCGAACAGAGTGCGGAAGCACGTTTTTCCAGAGTTCGTTTGCCTCTGGTCCGTCGTTGGCAATCGGACGCGGCTTACCTGCTTCTCCGCGACCAAGAGCCTTCTCCCAGTTTGCTATCAAGTCGCCGTTGTTGTTGTTGTTGTGCCCGTACGGAGGATCGGTGACGATCAGGTCAATGGATGCGTCTGCCAGCGTCGGCAAGATCGCCAAGCAATCACCGTGGTACAGCGTCACCCGGTCGGACTGGTAGTACGGCTTGATGGTCATTCGATCACCCTCGGCCCCGGGAAGCACGCGCTGTTGGGGCCGGTCTGGACGGCCTTGGGTGCCTGCCCGCACCCGAAAAGCACCAGCCCGCCGAGCCACAGCGCCGACGCCACGAGCGCGCCGGACACGACGCCCGCGACGTAGACCGCCCACCGCTTCTTGACCTTGCCCATCTTGTTCCACTCGGCCTCGAACTTCGCACGCTCGGAGGCGGTCAGGTCGTCGATCTGGTCCATCAGCCGTTCAATCTTCGTCGCCATGCTTGCTCCCTGTTACTTGGCGGTCTTTCCGACACTCGGGTAGAAGTGATTGGGCGGCATCGCCTGCCCGTACACCTTCTCCCACAGCAGTTGGGTGAAGCGGTCCTGGTCCTGGAACCGCAGGTTGTTCGCGTTGTCCGAGGCCCGGAACTGCGTCTCGACCTCTTCCAGTTGCAGCCGGACCTCGCCGAGCCGGGCGATGGCGCCGGGGTGGCCTTCGAGCGCCGCGTGTCGGTCGAGCCGGGCGGCCATGTCCTCGATACTTCGTTCGTTGGCCGTGACGCGGTTCTGGAGCGGTGCGACGGCGAGCCCGTACATCCCGCCTGCGACGACGGCGCTCGCCCCGACCAAGGCCGCGAGCCCTTGGGCAAGGTTGCTGAACTTGGCGGTGCCGTTGGTGGCGGTCATGCTGGCGCCAGCCTTTCGGCGCTTTCGCGCTCAGCGGCCTGGATGCGCTTGGCGGCGATCTCGCAGTACTTCTCGTCGATCTCGATGCCGATGAACTTTCGACCGGTATTCACACACGCGACGCCGGTGGTGCCGGAGCCAACGAATGGGTCGAGGATGGTATTGGCGTTGTGATTGCGAATGGCCCGTTCGCACACGGCAACTGGCTTCTGTGTTGGATGAAGATGGCACCGCGGCTCTCGTGGAATATCCCAAACAGTACGCTCGTTTGTTGGTCCGCACCACTTCAGCGTTGATCCTTTCGGCTTGCAATACAACAGTGGCTCATATCTGTTTTTGTAGTTTGCGCCCATTGATGCGTATGTAGCGTTCGGCTTGTTCCAAATGATCGACGCGTGAATATCAAAACCAGATGCCCTGGCTGGTCCGATTACGCGATCCGCCTGAGTGCTTGCATAGAACACATAGCACGGTCCATCGACGACTCTATGCAAAAGCGGAAACAACTTTGAGTAGATGTCTGCGTCCTCGTCGTTACGCAGCCGATCTCGTGATCGCTTGATATTCACGTCGCCACTGTGAAAGTGGCCTCCATCGTATTTGACCCCATACGGCGGGTCCGTCACCACCGCATCCACGCTGCCAGCCTCCAGCGTCGGCAAGATCGCCAAGCAATCACCGTGGTACAGCGTCACCCGGTCCGACTGGTAGTACGGCTTGATGGTCACTTCCCCACCCCGTTTCTGACCTCGAAGAACTGCCCCGGGTTGCGCGGGTCGGGGACGCGGATACCTGGGTTCTCCATCGCCAGCCTCAGCGCCTGTTCCGCGCCCTGCGCCATTGTGAATCGCTCCTCCGTGACCCTGTTGATATCACGCCTCAGGCTCTCCATCTGGGCGTAGATGTCCGCCGTGAATTCGCTTGCTCGCCAACCCGCGAACAGCAGAAACAGGACGTTCGCCGCAAGGGACGCCACTGGAACCGACAGCCGCGTTTTCTCCGTGAAGGTTGTCACCGTCATCACCTGAACTCCGTAGTTGACGGCTCAGTAGTCGCGGCCGCCGTGCGAGAGACCTCACGTGGGGTTGGGCGGGGCGACCGGAAGATCGGCGGTTCGAGTCGTGGTCACAGCCGCGCCGCGACGCACGCCCTCGTCGAACGCCTCGTCACGGGCCCGCGTTGTTCGCTTGGCGAAGAAGGCCGTCAGGCCGGTTCCCAGCAGACCGCCGATCGCGGTTCCAGCCGAAACACCCGCCGGCCCTCCGAACGCGCCGCCGATCACGCCGCCGACGGTTTTCAACCCTTCGGCGATGGGTGCGGGATCGTCTAGACGGATGCACGGGAACGCATCGCCGTTCGCGTCGAAGCCGACGGCGCAACCCGCCTGCCCGAGACAGAGCGCGGCGATCCCGCCGAGAATCAGCAGGATCACCGCGACTTCGACCAAGCGGTCTACCGCACGCCCTTTCGCCCGCCCCATGTCAAATCCCCCGAGGAGCCTTTCGTCGCGCGTTTGTGAACACTAACATAGCACGCCGGACGCTCGTTTGCAAACACGCGCGGGTCGCTTGGTCCCGCTTGGGTAAGCCATGCACAACAATCCACTCGTTTCGACGTTCCGCGAGTTCTGCGCCCTGGTGCGTTACCCGCGGACGAGGAGAGTCCGACGTTGCGAGCGCCGAATCGTCGAGATGGCCGAGTTATTGAAACGCTCGGGCTTCCACGAGTCGGAGGTCGTGTTGGTCGTCGATGTGGATGACCCGCCCAAAACGCAGGCGATGCCGCGATGCGTCGTTCCGAGGGTGCGCCACTAGGGCCGGCACGTCTTGCAGGGCGTGTAGCCGTTCCGCAAGGCGGCTTCGGCGGTGGTAATCATCCCAGCCTTGGCAGACGGGCAATCCGCGCGGTGGAACTTCTCGCCGGTGCGCGTGACCCATACGGGCCGTCCGGCCTCGGCGACCTGCTCGACCGCGACGACCATCGGAGGTGGAGGAATCATTGCTTTGGTGGTCACGATCGACGCCAGCACCGACGCCGCAACGCAAGCGCCGACGGTGAGGAAGGGGCGGCGGGTCTTGAGTTCCGTGAGTTCCATGCTCGATATTACCACGGCTTATGGCGAGCGGTGCGGGCATCAGCCAACGCACACGGAGGCGCATAAGCACGCTCCGGGGCGCATGGACCCACGTTCCACTGGGAACAAAGGCCGTACTTGTGGATATCGCGCGAGTGCCGTATCGCACGATCAGACAAGCACATGCAGTGCTGATCCTGCCGCCAATCCACAACCGTGCGCACACCCTAACAATGCCTTGACACGCTCTCTCGCTCTCGGTTTACTCCTGAGAGAACGCGGGAGGTTGGGCATGGGCGAGAACGTCGAGTTGATCGCGGGTGTCCCCCCGTGGGTGAAGGCGACGCGGAGAGTGGCCGAGGCGCCACCGCTGCGGCTCGTCAGGCCGCCGGAAGCGCCCGCTACGCCGAAAGTAGCGTCCGCTACGCCCGATGTAGCGGCCCGTCCGGTAACGCCCGAGGTGGTCGGGGTTCTACGGGAAATCGCGTGCGCCGTGCGGGAACTTCGCGCGTGTTTGCTGGCATCGCGCGGCGGGCCTGACACTCTGGGCGTCATGGGCGAGCCCGCAGCAACGTCGGCGCTCGTGGGTGTGACTCTCGACGAAGCGATCCAACGGTGGGCCGACTCCATGCTCGCGCGCGGGGTCAAGCCGTCGTCAACCGTGCGGATGACGGCGATGGTCCGCCGGGCCGCAGACTTCGCGGGGTGGCAGAAGGCCGATCAAGTCACCTACGCCGAGGCCGTGGCGTTCCTTGCCTCGAAGCGCCGCTCGGACGGCGAGGGGCGGGATTGGTCCGGGCCCACCTACGACCAAGCCGTAAGCACGCTCCGCGTCTTCGGCGACTTCCTGCGGCGGAACTACAGGCTCCCCGAGAACCCGCTGAAAGACCTGGAACCGAGCGGCGAGCCGGGCGGAGACGGTGCCCGGGCGCTGTCGGTTGAGGACGCGAGGGGCATGATCGCGTCGGCGATTGCGAGGCACATGGACAGCCGCCGGGCGCGGGGCCTGTCGCCGGTGGTCTGGCTGTTCATGTTCAAGACCGGGCTGCGGTGCAACGAAACCGCGTCGGTCGAGTGGTCAAACCTGCTGCTCGACGACGACACGCCGCTGCTGGTGACGAACCCGCGTTGGGACAAGAGCGGGCGAAAAAACACGATTCCGCTCAACCGCGAGGTCGCCGAGCAACTGCGGCGGTTGCGCTCGAGCATCGACAAGCCGGCGGGGTTGGTGTTCCCCATCATGCCGAACCGGGACACGTGGAACAAAGACCGCGAATCCGCCGGGATTCCCGAGATAGACCGGCGCGGCCGGGGCGCGACGATGCACTCGGCGCGGAAGTCGTTCTCGACGTGGCTTGATCGCGCCGGCGTGTCTGCCGGCTACCGCTCCCAACTCATGCGGCACGCGGACACTTTGGCCGAGGCCCGGTACACGGACCACACGCTCCCGGAGTTATCCACCGCAATCGACAGGCTTGAGCCGTTGTGGCCAAAGGACTTAGATTTTTTCGCTGTTGGTTGGAAAAAAACTGTTGTGCGGGCGGGCGTGGGCCGATATTCTCAACCAAGTCACGTAGAGGCACACGATGAGATTCAACCCCGAACTGATGGTGGCTCGTGCCGTCCGCCTCTGCGTGACTGCTTGGCGGCGCTAGAGCCGCCATCAGCCCGGGGTTTTTCCGCCGACGCCGTTCCCGGCGAGGCTCCCAAAGCGATTCAGGTTGGAAATGGGCATTTCCGACCTGAATCAGAGGCCCTAAACAGGGCAGTCGAGGCTTTGGCGGCTTTCGTGATGGGACGGCTCGGCTCGAAAGGAGCCGACTGTGAGCCAGCCGACCAGACCGACCGAAACGACCGACCAGAAGGGTGACGCCAAAGACCGCCTGATCGCGGCCGCGCCGGACATGTACACGCTCATCAAGGCGGAGTACGACGCGAACCGCGGATTCGAAACGCTCCCGCTCGGGTATCCGCGTAAGCGTGCGGAGGCCATCTCCAACATCGTGAAGGCTGTGGAAGGCGGTGCGGCATGAACAAGCCCACCACCCCGTCCGCAAACCTGAAAATCAGCCAGACGCCTGACGGTCCGACGCCCTCCGCGCCGGTCAAGGTGCCGGCGCCCGTCTCCACACCCGCCGAAATCGCTGCCGCGATCGGCGCCAAGGCGTCGCGCTACGCCACCACCCCGAGCAAGTGCAAGGGGTGTGGACGACCAACACTCGGTTCGTTCGGTCCCGAAGGCGTCGAAGGCGTGTACTTGGCGAGTGTCTGTCAGTCCTGCAAGGACGAGGCAGACCGAGAGTTGCGGGTCCTGGCGACACACGGCGCGATGGTCGCATCGCTGATCCACAAGGCCGCGACCGAACCGGAGCTGCACAACAAGGGCACCGACCGGCTGTTGTCGGCGATTGAGAAGGCCGAGCCCG
>ERZ724522.766-NODE-766-length-19389-cov-5.651133_pt1 | contig 19389 bp, 35 predicted proteins | sample MGYA00376055_ERZ724522 | MGnify/ENA primary metagenome ERZ724522 (study PRJEB28724, sample SAMN07190884) | wastewater metagenome | isolation source: effluent of sewage treatment plant in Hong Hong | place: Hong Kong | collected 2016-03-17 ... | reverse complement strand
TAAATCCAGTCATGGCTGACGACGGTAATATGTTTTCAGCGACAACATCGGTTCCGCAACCAAGCGATAACGTGCCTGATATTGAATCGACAGCCGCAAGCACAAATACAAACTTGGTTACGATTAAGGCAACGTCGGCGGGAACAATTAAAAGATTGGTTGATCCCATGCTTAGGGCATTTATTCCAGTGGTTACATTGACTATTCCATGGGACAAGGAGGTCCCATTAGACAAGGACACACCACTAAACGTTGGGTTGTCTGGCAACTGGCTGGCTAATAGCTTGCCAGTAGATGAATCAATGTGAGCGTACCCCTTGATAGCCATCTCATCCCCCTATGCGGTGTAGTAAGGACGCAGGTAGAAGTTCGTCCCATCGAAAAACAGGTCAACAACACCTCCTGCAGTGGCTACATAATCAGTATTGCCATCCACTAGAATTGTGGAGAACCCAGCGGTTACAGATTGGTTATGCTTTACGGTGGGCGTTCCTGAGAACAAAAGCTTTCTAGACGTGCCAGCAGTAAACCCCGTATTAACGATGCGCTGAATCTCAGTGTTGCCTGATACCGTGATCAAATCACCAACAATCCCTATATCCAAATCATTGGCTGCCGTTGCGTTCGGCCCCTCTGTGCCCAAATTTTGGCTGGATTTATTGAACTCGCCTAGGATGTACCAGTTCGAACCATCAGATTGGATAACAACGCCACCATAGTTTTTGTTAATAACATAGGTTGCCTGCGCATTGATTAACTCCGCGCCATCTGGCTGAATCGTGATATGGTTTGTCCCTGCACCACCGGATTTGTCCATGATCCAGTAAACCCGATCTGGACAATCTCCAGCTGGTGGCAGTGTTATAGTCCTAGCGCTAGCCGTACTAGTCACATAACAGATGGCCCCACCACTGCCAAGCGTTACGCTGGTTGCTGTCTCGTACGTCTCAAGCGCAAATGACCCATAAAGACTAACCGAAGAGGTTGGAGTTAAATTAGGGTGAGCACCAGAGCCATTGTTACCAATGGCCATATAACCAACACCACCATTTATAACAATAAACCACCTGGCATCAGAGTACGACCTAAGGCCAAACAATCCTGCGCCTGGCGCATCAGCTGCGCCACATGACATCAGGCGCCAGTCAGCTCCGCCAGTATTGGTATTTTCCAGAATTAATTCAGCGCCAACTGTGCTGGTTGTTTGTAGTTTTCCAGCGCCTACAACATGCAGCTTTTCGCTTGGCGATGTCGTACCAACGCCGAAATTTCCATCACGATCAATGTGCGCACGAATGGCATGAGATGAGCCAGAATGATGGGTAACAAAATCGATGGTGTTGTCGCTGTCGTTGGTTTGGTTAAACTGGATAGATGATCCGCCAGATGTGCCAAGGCTCATCGAGCCATCAGATCCGCCAGTTCCGATTATCCTTGTGAATGCGCCAGCACCAATACGGCCAAGAGAAATATTACCGCCGCTAACCTCAACCTTCTGGTTAGCTGATATGCCAACACCCATGTTCCCGCTAACGATGGAATTACCGACGACGTGCAACTTCTGCGCAGGGGTGTTAGTACCAATGCCGAAGTTCCCATCGATATCCAAGGTCATTCGAATGCCTTGGCCAACACCACTATGATGGGTTACCCATTGAATATATTGGTCGTTGTCAGTGGTCGAGACGTATTGCGTCCAGCCGCCACCTTGACCAAGCGTAAAAACACCACCAACACCAGCAACACCGATACTTCGAGCAAAGTTGCTCGCGGACATGGTAGACAAGTTCACATTACCAGAATCATCGACCCTGACCGCACTGTTTTGCACAGTGGATCCATCTGTGCCATCCCATCTCACTACGGCATTATCAGTAGACGAGCCTGGACCAGAAATACCACTACCACCGCCACCAGAGGCGGATACCGACTTGGTGTACCCAGCGCCCGCTGCAGTAAGGTTCGTTGTGAAATTCAGAGCTGTCGCAAACCCCAGGGTGGTGCCGTCCTCCTGAATTTGAATTGTGAGCGGGACACCCTGAACTACGTATGTCATGCCGCACCTACCAAATCACACGAAACGGCTGCAGTCCCTGACGATGTTTGGCCTGTAACCTTGATCATCATGGCCGTTTCATCAGCGAACTCCACAACATGAGCGTCACCATCTGACACAGTGGTAGTTAGCGCCGTAATCTCTGCAAACCCGACATTAGGCCCAAACGATTTGTATACGCGGAGAGTGATATCAGCGCCAACCGGTTTAACTGTTAGACCCCAAAATCGGACCTTTGCGATATGCAATGCTGATGCCGATAGCAATGACACCTCAGCGCCAGATCCAACAGTAACCCCAGCTTTGCCATCAGTAACGATGCGACCATTAACACTCATTGCTATTTCCTTTTGATATAACCAACGGTCTCGGCCGCCTTCAAACAGCCCTGTGCAACACGTAACCTCAATGTTGTTACATACCAGCGCGATCTGTTCTCAGAATCGGCGATTTCAGTGTCTTTAATTAATTTTGATTCCGTAATGACCGGCGATTCAGGAGGAGCGAATGCCTCCTCCGCGCAGTCAATTGGATAAGGCTTTACGTATAGCTTCGAGTTGTTGCACGCGCTCAGAATGCAACTCATCAGAGCGCACACACTGAGCAAACCCAGGATTTTCATTGATGGTTCGCTCTACGATCTTCGTAATAGTTTTGGTTTGAATTGGACGTAGTTTTAACGTCTCATCCAAGATTCGCTGGAATTCGATGTCGGCCTGTTCGCGCTCTTTATTCACGCGCGTAATAAACGCAAGGTGCGACTCATTTGCAGCTTTTAGGCTCAGTTCCAACTCAAGGTATTTGTTTTTGGCAGCATCTATCCGCCCACCCTGGATAAATATCCAGAGACTCAGCCCCGCGCATACAGCAAGTAGGGCCATCACTATATTGAAAAGAACCTGCGAGCTTAACCTCGACAGTATCCAATTCACTCGCCAGAAACCTTGCGGGTTCTCAGCCTGGCATAGATAGCCCAGGCTGATCCCACTACAATCAACACAGCCAGCATAATGGCCATGATTGTTCCCGGTTGAACTAGGTTTTGCGCCTCTTTAGCAGCATCCACAACAGTGGCAATGCCAACAGCAGCACCACCAGCTAGGCTGACGCCAGCGCCCTGAATTGTTTTGGATTGGACAATCGGCTTAGGTGTGTTTTTAACTACACCCGCCATACGCAGGCCTTCATCAATTTCATCCTGAGAGAACCACTCCGATTTTCCATAATCACGCGGGTTGCCTAACTCATGGAGGATAATCCCCTTAACCGTTGGCATCAGATCGTCATAATCGTGCATGTCCAGTTGATCAAACCTGGTCTTCGGATGGATCTCATCAACATGATCGATGTATGCCTCTGTATTGTTCTCAATCGCTGGGGCCCACCTGCTAATGTGTTCGACTATCGTATCGATAGGGTTTTTGCTGTTCTTAGTATTGTCCTGGTAATTAATCAGGAGTACGGCTATAGCACGGATGCCGTATACCCCCTTGATAAACCAACAATGCCGGCCTTGATATGGCGGGTCATTTAACCCCTGCCAATGATTCCTAGGGTTATGATCAATATTCCCAGGGTTATTTAGTCTGTACCCAACAGGCAAACGTTTCATGGAATATCACACACAACAATTTGAACAGGGATGTAGCGCCACTGGCCGCCGTAAAACTCCAGGCTTAATACGTACTCATAGCGGCAGCCCATCAATTTAGGAGCCGTTAATTGACCGAATGGGTTCGACAGCTCAGCAGCGCTAACGGGTAGCGCAAATAGCAGCGCGATTAGGTATCTCATTCACAAACCTCAACAGCCTGCCAACTGATTTCCCACGTTTCTCCGTTATACCTAATCAGTGGTTTGTATTCCGTCCAGCAATTACGCAACGAAATATAGGGAAACGGTGTTCGCAAATACGGGGTCAGAACAACTCCATCACCGAAATCACCAGGGTCCCCACCACCAGCATGACAAAAAACAGGAAACAATATTCCAACCACCAAAATGGCAAAGCGTTTCATCGTTTATCCCCAGGTTCGTATTTATGTTGGAGCGACATGCCCTCGTCGTACCTCGCCCATATTGGGATACAGGCTTCTTTCTTGCTGATGTACCCAGCCTCGTTATATGTGAGGCCCAGGCAGAGGACATATCGCCTAGTGGACACATCGAACTTGTTGAACAGCAAATGGTCTGGCTTGGCCCCTATTGCGCGGGGCCAAATCCTGGCCATATACAGGTCGTCCAATGTCTTTAGCTGTCCCGCCAACGGGGAAAAATATTTATGGACATACTCAAGTTGCTGAGCAGCATGCAGTAGCGCCATATCCTCAGACTGCTTGCCTAATGCCATGCAGGTATCAGGCATCCACTGAAGCAGCCCCACAGCTGGCAACCCTGCTGTGTTCCTAATATTGGCCCTAAAACTACCACCCGTGTAATAGGCCATTAGAGCCATTAAATAATCTGGCTCTATCTTTAAATCCTTACAAATTAAAACAACCTGCGACCTAAATAAATGCGAAACACTCCGCCCCCAGCACAGCGGCCGGTCGATGGCAAACCCCCCTGAGCCAGGCATCACTTATGGATAATCTGCCCAATCGCACCCTGCACTGCAGATGGCTGCATTTGCTGCAGAATCGGAAGCACAACAGCCCAGATGTTTGCGAGTTGTTTGCGCTGCTCCGCCTGTTCTACCACGAGTGGTTTTAGCGCCCCCTCTATCAGAGGGGCCAAATCTGCTTTGCGGACATAGGTCAAGGCCAGCGATTCCCGCAAAGCACCAAACCTCTCAACAGTCTCTTCTCGGAGCTTGGCATGTTCCTGTTGATGTTTATCGAGGCGCCCGTGCACAACATCCGCCTTGCGATCTGCAATGGCAACATCTGAGGAAACATCCGCTATGGCCCTATTTATTGCATCGCTCTGGAGTTGTGAGGTTTTGTTTTTGTTGATTATGTGGAGATTCCACAAAAACAAAATCAACGTCATCCCAGAACTGATGACTACCGGCAACCATAAAGGCATCACCCACCATCACCAGCCCTGCAGTCACCACTATCCCCACCATGGCCAGTAGTTCCACTAATCCCACCCTGGGCAGCAGTACACGGGCCACCGTTATGACTATTGTCGTCCGATTCCTGGCGGTTGTTATCGCCGAGCATCCCAGTATTGGTAATGTCTGTGCGATCGCCTAGGACCACGTCATCCCAATTGGTTTCTGATCTATCACCACCGGTATAGTCATTGCCGTACGTGTTGCCGTAATTACCGCCAACGTTGATGCTCGGGCCGGACCCTGCAATCGTTGCAGCTGCTTGAGTGGTGCTGCGGATGGTTCCCTCTAAAAACCCATATTGGGCAATGGAAACATCTCGGCTGTTATCCGACTGGCGCCATGAAACTGCTGCGCCTGCGAGGCCTGTGAGCGTCGGAGCCAATGCCCTGGTAAATCCGATGAATTGCTCGGATGCCGTTGGCGGACGCTGGTATTGGATATTTTGATTCGCGCTAACCGCAGTTGCCGCCACAATGCCGAGCATGCACGCCGATACGTCGTTTGCCATTGCGCAGGATTTAAACCCCTCTGCCTGAGCATTGGATTTTGCGGCCTGGATTTGGGCTAGCGTTTGAATATTGGGGTCAACTGGGATCGTGCTGCACGCTGGGAGCATTAGCGCGCACGCGTATATTGGCCAACCAATTGAAAACCGACGATAAATACTGCTATTTACTGCGTTTTTCATAGTGTTGGTCATTTTTTTAGTGCGGAAAATAAAAAACCCACCGGGTTAGAGTGGGTTTTTGGATTAACAGCCTGAAAAGCCGTCATCTAGCAGGATTTCAGTTTGTGTTTCGGGAAGAATTCTCACCTTCACCCATTTGGGCACTGATTTCTATCGAAAGTCACACCAAATTAGCGACATTGTATTGATAATATTCGCGAAAAAAACCCTTATTCACAATTGTTTACTATTAACTATTGACATGCTTTTCTGGTAGTGCATCGGCTTGATTTCAAGCTGACGCTATAAGCCTAAATGCCTTTTCGCGGCGGTTGCGATCCACTTCGGATAGGATCGGTTGGCCCGCAGGAATGCCATCCAGCATTTTCATGCCGCGTTTGACTTGGGCTTCGCGCTTAGCCGTCCACACGTCTGCCATGTGGGCAAGCCCTGCCTTCTTTGTTGGCATTTTCGGCGTTTTCATTGCTGACATTTTCTCTGTCAGATCGACACCAACCTTCTCTAACGCAGAAGCGGAGAGGTTAATCCAGCGAGATATGCGCTTGCCGCTTTTCCCAATCCTAACGAGGCGTGCGCTTTTACCATCCGATCCCCACCCAGTGAGTTCCACGAACTCCCAAATGCCGGCCAGATGGCCAATCTCGATGGTGATTTGTGCGCCGATTGTTGCATTCATGTTTTTTGCCAAGTTGTTTGTTGTACGTACATATATTATAGGCGACAAAATGCCTTGTCAATACTTTTTTGTCCGTACTATAATAAATTGTATGGAAAACAAACCTAAACGCCCTCGCGGCGCTCCACCAAAAGCAAACCCAGCCTCTGCCAGGTTCGAAATCCGCTGTACGCCAGAGCAAAAAAAGCGATGGTATGGTGCTGCGCAGAAGCTCGGCTTCTGTTCGATGGCTGAATGGCTCAAACACCTCGCGGACAAAACCGCATAACAACATTAGTAGACCCAATGGCGTGGATGGCCATCCATTTTATGGATGGGAAATCGATTATTGAATCGGCTAAAGCGGTGGTGGAAGACGACGCAAAAATTAGAGAAAATCCCCATCAATTTTTCTCACCGCGACCTCGCATTTAAGGCGCTTAATACGTAAGCCCTGGCTATGGTCAGACAGTCATAGTATTCATCCTTGTTAATATCAACCCCAATTCGACGCAGACTCCGTATCCGGTCCTTGTAGGAGTAGTGCTTAGGGCAGAAATAGTCCGCTCTCAGGCATTGAGCGGCTCTGTGATACCTTCCCCCAACATTTTCCATTTCTCGCACGGCATCATTTACATAGTCTGATGTGGTTTTATCCGTTGTTGGGATAGCAATCCCTGTTATCCCTGCACATTGATACATCATCATTTTGTGCAAAATACTCACGGACTGCTCTCTAGGTATTCCACCGAGGCCGTAATCTCGAGCCCATTGTTCTAATACCGCATTTAGGTCGGCTTCTCTCATTTGTCCCCACATTTCACGTATAGCGCTAACGCAACTGCATCAGCCTCATTGTCGTTTTGAACCTGGAACCCGCGCTTTTTAACCGCATCAATAACCTCATCTTTGTTGGCGTTGCCCTTCCCAGTAATGAATTTCTTAATTGTCTGGACAGGGACCCCTAGATACGGGATTTGTTTATTCTCAGCCCATGCCGTTAGGTGTGATAGGAACCCCCCATATACATGGGCTGCGTCTACCCCGATGTGTCGTCGAACCGCCTCAAAATAAATTCTTTCCATTTTGCATGCATCATGCATATCTTCTATCCAGCGCGAAAACCTTAAAAACCTCATTCCACCGCCATCGAATTTCCCTGGCTGAAATAACGCCGATCCATACAATATTCCCCCGTCGGAGCCAATTGAGGCCCAACCTGTCTTTGTTCCAAGATCAAGCGCCAATGTCCTCATACCGGCACCATTTCATATTTGGCTTTATTGGCACGGCGCACATAGGCCTTTCGCAAATCATTGACTACATCCATCAGCGAGCAATGCCTTGCGTAAATCCCTACAACGCCATCCAGGTCTTTCATAAACTCTGTAGCCGCTCCGCCCGTCGTATGGTCCGCGCGCAATTCTAATTTTGGGCTAATCCAAACAACCAACCTGCGATTGCCATTCACGCTTTTTTTGATCTCATCGAGCATCCGCTGAGCAATTGCTAGGTCCTCTCTCACGGTTCCCAAAACGGTATAACTATGGATTACCTCTGGCGCCCTCCTTGCGAGGACTATCTTTGGCGGCTTTTTTGGTTTTGGCTTCGGCGGTTTAGGGATAAGTTTTGGCGGACCGAAATCATAAAATTCTACGTCTGGATATAGCGTTAGGATGATCGTTTGCAGCTTTCTTGTGAAAACGCCTTTCGTAATCATCTGCCCAACGGATGCCCTGGTTACGCCAACATCCTCAGCAATAATGTCGCGCTCCTCCCGCGGTAATGAGGCCCAAAAATCATTGATCGTTATCATGGGCCTCCCCAAACAACCTGACCGCTGAATCAATGATGTCGTTCTCGATTGCTGCCGTTTTTACGAAGCGGTCGTACAAACCAACATACCCGGGGATCTTCTTATCGAGTTTAGAAGAGAGCGACCTGTCCACTACCATCGTTTGTAGATGTTTGTTTGAATCGAACCAAACGAAAACATGCTTGGTTCTGCCTATCTGATCCTTGATCTCTGTTGCCAATTCCCATGTCGATTTTCGTCCCATCATTTCCCCATTTATGTTTTCCAACCTAGTTTTTTTGCTAACCGAATGTGTGTACGTGCTAAAGCCCTTAATGCGTAGAAGTCCCTATCCTCCTTCGATAACCCACTTCGTCTTCCATCGATGTAGTCATGGCACAAGCTGCATGCGAAAACGGCCTGTAAGTCATTTGGCTTTATCCCGGTCCCGCAGCCACCAAGCCAACGCAGATGCGCCAGCACAACAGTTGCCGGGTCGTAATTGCATACCCCTGCGATATTGAGCGTGCATTTCTCTTCCCTAGCTGCTTTTCTGATAAGACTCATCTACTGATATTGTTGCCATAACATTCCGTATTGTTTCCCTTAAAGGATCTTTCGCATCAACAAAATCAATTTCCTCGATCCCCAACCTATCGCCAAGGAGCAATTCAGCCCCGCAACAAACATCACATCGATCATTCATAGGGAACCACCAAACATTGTCATCATGAAAACTTACAAAATGAGGAACACCAGTTAGGTTCCAATTTATGTACACAATAAATATTTCATCGTTTAATTCTGGCTCTGGATACTTGGCCCAGTAATATCCTGATTTGATTAATAGCCGCCTATCACCACCCAACTTCCGCATATCCTGCGGATATCTAAACTTGAACTTCATATGCTCAAAGTAGCTTGAAGGAATATCGTATCCCCACTCATGCAAGCGCTGCTTAGTAACATCCTTAGCTGTTGGCATAGCTTCTTTTGCACATCCGTCATTAATCACTATTGCCCTCCTTTGTGCCCTCATAACCAACACCATCACCACGTAAAAAAGTTATCTGACCTTTATGCTTACAAATTTCCGCCCACTCCTTTCTTCGCCTTTAAAGGGTCCGGATCTGGGACATAAATCCCCTGCTCTGCCGCCCATTGCTGAATGAAGGCGTAGAAATCTATTGCCTCCTCTGTGGTCATCTCGACGCGATTGCCATCCTCATCCGTAGTAGTGGTGCGAATGGGTTTGTTTGGAATATTTGGGTGGCATCCGTAGTACAAGCAACAAATGAAACTGTGCAGATATTTTTTGTCCTTTTCCCCACGCAGTCCCATGTAATCCATGAGTACCTTGTATGCTGGCCCAAACAAAGCGCCTCTTTGTTTTTCGGTACGCTCTTTAACAAATTTGCGGATTTCTATATGCCAGCATTTTGTCTTATCCAATGACCGTATACGGGCTATCGCGTTATCGATGATTTGATCCCACAAACTACCCGGCGTTGGGAAGAATTTGTTATTTGCTTCGATCTTCATCTTTCTCTTCCAATCTAGTCATCTGTCCCGGCTCCCCACCTCGTAATCCCCTTCTCGCGCGTATAGGATTTTCACCTCGCCAAATACCGCGCGTACTTCATCTACGAAGGCCGTTACCTCTGGCATCCGCTCACGATTTTTTTTTCGTTGTGCCTCTACACTGTCAGATTGACTCATAACGGCACCGACTCTTCATTTGCGACAACACTAAATCCGACAAATGGCCTTGGTTTGTAGGTGCTTTTGGACAGGTATTGGTGTGAACCTCGATCAAACCACAAAGTAATTGTCGGTTCGTGTTCTCCGTTTCGCTGCTTGCATACCTGGACAATTGCGTCCGGGTCATCTTCTAAGTGTGGTGGTGGTGCAGCACCTTTTAATTTGGAAATTTCTTTTTCTTTTGGCTTATTGCGCCAAATCAAAACAACAGAATCGGCCATATCCGTAATACCGCCTGACCCTTTGAGGTCCATTTTCCCACCTGGCTTTTCCTCAGAGTCCGTTTTGCGCATGTGGTGTACCAATGCGACATGAACATCGTACTTTTTTGCAAAGTCCGTCAGAGCATCAACAAAACCCTTTTGCCCATTGAAATCGTCCTCGGCAAAACCACACTTGGCCAGATTGTCGATAATGAAAAACTTAATCCCATATCGCCTTGCTGCGTATTCGAATACTTCTAGGATTTTGGCTGCTTTTGCGTCCCTCTCAACATCAAAAGCCCAAAGCTTTTCACGGAACCACTGGCTAACATGACGAACATAAGCTGGCGATGGCGTGGCTGTGGCTGTTGCTTGCCGCACTAGGCGTTTTAACCATTTGACCGGCCTGAATTCCAACGATGCAACGCAAGCTGGCCACCCATCAGCAAGGGCGGAAACAACAACATTACCTATCGTTTCTGATTTCCCATGCCCATTTATCCCAGCCCAAATGGACACTTCACTGGTCCGCAAAATGAAGCGATCACCTACCTTTTTCCACGGCATCCGAATTCCAATCTCGCCCAATTCTGAATTGATAAATTCAGCTTCAAGCTCCTTCGCAAACTCGGAAGCGTCCCTCAATTCCTCAGGGTCTTGGGTTTTGGCGTCGACCAAGCACTGAATCATCGTCTCGCGAGTTACCCCTTGGATGAGGCACTCGTTCGCATCTTTGTGGGGCAGGATGACTACCCTGCATCGCTCACGGCCTAAACGCTTAATGATCTCGTTGGTCGCCTCGACCCCAGGTCCGTCGTTATCCAAGGCTAGGAATATTTGGTCGAATACCGCAAGGCGATCAAATTCCGACTCGATCCATTTGCCTTGCTTTTCTCCATTCCCACCACCAAACGGGACAGAGAGGGCATTAATCCCAAACTCGTAAAACGCTAGGGCGTCTAGCTCCCCTTCGCAAATCACGCATACCCGTGAGTTAGTGGGGAATGCCTGCCAACCGAATAGGCATGGCTCACAATCTGCGTCGACATAAAACTCTTTTGATGGGATACGCCTGTATTTTGCAGAAATCAGGGCCCCATCACGGATGTATGGGAACATCAGAGCTCCGTTCCGGAACGCCAATTTGAAAGCCTTGGCCGTGTTTTCGCTAATCTTCCTAGTTACGCTTAACCATTCACCGGCCTGTGGCGGTAGTTTGGTTATTCCATCTCGACTTGGCGACGAGTATGCTTTGCTCTGGCGCTCTGGTTTCCGGTCAAAAATCTTGGCGTAGGCTTTCGCTTCCGCTATCGCTGTTACCAAAGAAACCCCGCGAACCTCTCGCCACAAATCCAACAAATCACCAGACTGCCCGGTCGCAAAATCACACCAAACACCAGCCTTCGACCCAGCAATGCAAACCTTCAGCGAATCCCCAGCTTCGCCAGTTACACTGCCGACAACCCACTCCCGGCCATCACGTCGACCATTCGGCAGCAGGTGTTTTGCAACACCCGCAGAATCCGCCGCTAATCGACTTGCAACTTCGCCTGCTCGCATCAGATCGCTCCTGCCAAAATGTCGTTCAGTGGGGGTTTTTTGGTTTGTGAATCACCGTCAGCCCAGCGTTCCTGGTTGAGGTAGGTCAAAGGGTTTGGGACGTAGCCATCCCGCCAGCGCTGGTCGCTGGACTTCCGCCTACACACGTCGGCGATGATCAAATCCGCGAATTGGTCGAACTTCGATTTCACCCAGCGCTCATGGCATGGTTTCTTGCCGGTCTTCTGGGGATAAGCCTCCCAGAACTCCTCAAAGCGGGCACTTGCTCTGGGCCACGCCTTTTCTTTTTTGGTATTTTTTTCTTTTATTGGTATTGGTATAGGTGTAGGTGGAGGGCATTGCTCGATTTCGTTAGCATCGTCATCTGGCATTGCTTGTGGCATGCTAGTAGCATCGTTTAGCACTTCTACATCATCTGTTTGGCATTGCCACCTTGCTCTTGCTGCATTCCTAGCCTTTGCTACCCGCGCGCCTTTAGCAGAAGCCCACGGGTTCCATTCTTCCCAATCGTGGAGTTTCCTTTCTCCCTCATTGCCATCAAGAAATCCCACCTCAATCAACCCGTTAACAAGCGCACCCTCTTCCCCGTCCCAGTCGGCTGCGAGTTCAATATCCTCGTCTGTTAGTCCGGATAAATCACCATCATGACGATTCCCGCCGGCCCATGTCCAAAGGCATGTCAATGCCCAGCAACCATTACCCCCGAGTCGTCGTTTTAGTTTTTTGGTTTTTGGGTGCCCGGGGAATGATGAGCTTATTCGTATGTCATCCATATAAAATTATTTATCCCCAACAAATAGGTCACCCACAGCGCGTGAATCCTCCGCGGTGTCCTTGGTCGAGTTAGTGGGTGAATTTCTTGAATCGACGTACAGCTGGTAGTACAGCCCCATCAGGTGGGCAGGCGATCTAGGCCCTTCCGACTGGATTTTTTCGATTAGTTCGTTGATCCTTTGGATACTCATCCCTACGGAGCTCCAAAATATGACTGCCAAATCAATAGCGGAGATAGTGCGAGAAAAATCCCTGGAAACGATAGGAGCACTACCAGCAGGGTTATTAGCAATGTTCGCAACTTACAGCATCGTTCTAGTCGCTCAGGAACTCGGCCCACTGATACCAAAATCATTTTCGATAAAAGCGTTATGGAGCCTATTAGGCCTATCAATATCAGCAAACCTTCTATTAGCGGCATGGCGATTTCTTACCAGGAGAAGGAAGGATGAGTTGCAATTGATCTACGGAATTCTTTGGGATGGGAAGAAAAATCCTCATTGCCCAATTTGCAAGAATGGCGGTCTTCAACATGGTCTTTGGCGAAGTCAGACCACCCCCTCTTACTATTGCCATGGTTGTGAGAAGAACTTCCATTTGCAGGACAATGTAGGGAACCGAAAATCCATCGAAGAAACTCTTGCTGCCCTGGATTCATAATCAACTCGCCTGCCCCACCAGGATCTTGCGCATCGCGCTTAGGGTGGCCTGGTGCTCCATTCGCTCCTTGGCCAGTTCTTCCTCTTTCAGCCGCAGCTGCCTTTCGAGTTCGGTCTCCTGCTTACGCATCGAGCCGATGTTGTAGGCCATTTTGTGGACCATCCACAGCAGCGGGATCTCGCTATTGCAAACGGTCATAAGGTCCTGCATGTGGGACCAATTCCTATCGGCATTGTCCTTCCATTTCGAAAAGGCAGACGTAGTCATGCCCATTGCGTCTGCCACCTCTTTGTCAAGCGTGTAACCAGCTGCGGCCATGCATAAACCAATAGCCTGCTTCAGCGTATGCACGCCCGTTAAATCAACATTGCTGTCCTGGATCAGGCTTAACTGCGTTGGCTTTAACTTACCCGGCATTTCTGTTTCCTGGTGTTTCCTAACGATTAGGGGGAAAATTTTTTAGGCGGCTTTATCGTTGGCAGGTTTTAAATTGGCCTTTTTCCTTAGTTCGCTTTCAAGCAAATCCTTTAATTTCAATACATCATTCAAGGAAGATGGCGCCCCACCCTTTTCCCAGCGAGAGATTCTCCCTTGTGGAGCATTTATTGTTTGACCGATTAGGGTTTGAGTGAAACCCAGTTTTCGAAGTTGTCTTATGATTTGTTGGACTGTACGCATATGCATAGTAATTATACGGTTCCGTATAACTTTAGCAATACGCACCTGAATTATGCATCCGCGCATAATTGGGGCATGAAGCTCGTTGATAACCTGAACAAATTAATGAAAGAGCGGGGGCTAAACCCTCACTCTCTTTCACTTAAAAGTGGCGTCCCTCAGCCAACAATACGAAGGATATTGGAGGGGGAAAGCAAGGAACCAAGAAGGGATACGCTAGGAAAATTGGCGAAATTTTTTAAGGTAACGGTCGAGCAGCTGTATGGAGTAACCCCGCTAAACCAGCAAAAATTAAACAATGTTTTACAAAGCCATTCCTCTGGCATCCATGCCATAGATGACGAATCTGAGATCGATGGGGATTACGACGCAATGATTGAAGAAGTGGAAATCCCACTATCAGCAGGACCAGGATATTTGCCTGATTTTGCGGAAACAGGAAATTTTAGGATCGTATTTCAAAAGCGTTGGCTAAAAAAATGGGGGGCAAAGCCGGAGGAAGTAAAACTGTTCAGAGTGGACGGGTATAGCATGGAACCAGTGCTATTTGATGGTGACCGCGTAGCGGTTCATGTATCCAACAAGCAACTGAAGAGCGGCCATGTTTACGCGTTCTTACTGAATGGAGAAACAAAGATTAAGCGCTTATTTAACATGCCTGATGGTGGGATTAGGATTGTATGCGACAACCCAGACAAAACCGTTTTCCCAGACGAACACATCAAGCCAGATGCTGTGGAAGATGTGTTCGTCATGATAGGAAGGGTCATTGACAAATCAGGATCTGGTGGCCTCTAAGGGATTTTATATTTTGTTTTAAGAGATTTAGCCAAAAACTCTCCATCCCATGCTCCGTCTAAATTTTGGTCTAAGCATGTCATTGTAAGGCCAGTTTCAGGACTGTATAACTGCACCCCCATAGTCGTGAAAGATTGGGATGTACCTGATATACGCCCTGAGTCAGAAATGCTTGCATTAGTTGTTGTGTATGTCGATCCAGGGACATATCCTGAATCAATAATGTTCGTTGCAATATCACCAAAGGCAATGAACTTCATGTTTCGTCCCAGACAAATTTCGCTGGCTCTGAGCATTGCGAAATCTGATGTCTGCTCTGCAGTGCTAAATTCATTACCACTAAACCTAACCTGCCAAAGATTAGGCTGGATTTCAGTTTCACTAAATCCACCATCATTCCAAAATGATTTTGGGGCATAACTAGTGGCACATCCTGATAGCAAAAGTATTGTAGTTAACTTTAATATTTTCATTCGAATCGCTCCACGTTTTTTTCAGGTAATGGCAAAAATGCCCACCCCTCAATTTCAAGGTCGGCCTTGAATTGCATGTAACCAAATTTCCAATTTTCCGTGTAATTTTCTATGTCCTCACTAGAACAATCAAAAAGAATTGCATCTGAAGGCTTGGGAATAATTCTCGCTCGTTCTTCTTTTGGAGTGAACATATATTTGTCCGCATCCTTGCATCCAATGCTTTCTCTATGAACTTTGTAGGCCTTAACTGATTTATCTTCAGCATCAAACGCCAGCCCAAAATAACAAGGCAACGCCAAGAAACCGATGTACATCCCAATAATATTAAACCTTTTGTTTACCAGCTCCTTGTGCTCGAATGTTGATAACAAAAGAACAAGAAATAAAAACAACATTCCCAAAAGTAGAGATCCTCTAAAGCACCCAAGAAATCCAACTAAATAAAACGTGCCCAAAAAAAATGTCAGCGTCCGATCGGACATCGTGAACCCCGCTCGTTTATAGGGGCTAAATTATTTATTAATTAATTATACGTTTGCGTATTGACATAGTTATACGTTTATGTATAATAACCATCACTCCCAAACAGAGTGATGGACATGCTACCTGGATACGACAACTGGAAGTGCACTCCACCGATCGATAAGAAGTCGGACGCTATTCACGCCAGAGAAGAAGAAGCAAAGGACATGCTTCGAGTGGAGATGATGGACGACAGCAAGTTCGTCACATCAACCATGTTTGCGACGCTTGGATCTAGCCAAGCGCTTATGTACATCGCCCAAGCTGCTCGTGGAAACCATAGCACGAAGGATGCCAAGGTTTTCTTGCGTACGGCATGGCTATCTGATGTACCTACGGCCGAAGAGGCATATCTCGTTCAAGCTGCAGAAGGCAAGCACGACACGCTAGTTGCTGCGCGCATCAAAGCCGATCTGGTTGAGCAGGTGGTTAAGGCCAAGTGGTATGAGTTGGCCGAGACCTTGGTCAATGCAGATGCGCAGGAAGACAACCGCGCTGAATTGGATGAGGTGGCGTGATGATCGAGAGAATGATTCGCTGCGGAGAATTAGACACCTGCGTTAGGTGCAACAAACAGCCTCGCATGTATGAATCCATGGGGAATAAAGCCAAGACCATTGCTGGCATTTCTGGTGTTTGGTGCCACATCGAATGCTCTCCATGCAATTTAAAAACAGTTCGTATGCCAACACGGCAAGAAGCTGTGTTTGCCTGGGAGCGAATCAACAAAGTCATCGCGGAGGCGGCGTGATTTCAACTAATCAAGAAATAGAGTTTGTGTGCTTTGGGTTTGGAGAAGATGGGAGGCCATTGTATGTCCGTAAAGCCATCCTCGAATTATTCGTGCAACACGAAAAGTTTAAAGCCAGAAGTGCGGTTGGTATTGCGCTCGCGCTAAATGCATTTATGTTTCTGCTTACTGTTTATATCTGCAGCATTCTCTGGGCTAAATGATGAAATATTTGAAACACATTGCATGGCTACTCCCAACCATTGTAGCCCTACCCGTCCTCATCATAGTGACCATGGTTTCAGAGTGCCCTGTTTGGTTCTCAGGAATGCTGTTCGGCCTTGGCCTGGCTTATGGGTTTGCTGTGGTGTCGTTAGAGCGATGGATTAATTTTATCGCGATAAAGGCAGTTTTCGACCGAGCATTTAAAGGTGGCAAATGAATAACCCGTCGGAAATCATTCAATCGATAAAAACGGTTTCTGCAAATGTCGATGAAACATTGCGCGAAATATCGGCGCTGAACGACAAAATACTTCTCGCAACAGCGAGGCTAGTAACAATGAATCGAATGCTTGGAAAAATAACAGAGGTTGTTGGTTCATCAGAATAATGACGAATGGCGACTGAGGCCGAGCTGTTCTCCCCAACAGCGGCCGTCCTTCACCCGACGAGGCAGTCGCCATCCGTGATTATGCGCTAGTAGCTCAACCGGATAGAGTCCCGGCCTTCTAAGCCGGGGGTTGCAGGTTCGACTCCTGCCTGGCGCTCCAATAAAGGAGGAAGCATGAAGGTTATCCCATACAACTATTTCGCGGTACGGCAGTTCATTCAAATAGCAGCATCCACATGCACGAAGGCGCAGAGGAAGTATTGCATTGATCTAGCGCAGCATAAATTAACGGAGGGCTTGTCTGCCGCGAGAACCATATCTTCGATTCGCAGGGCTTTGCGAAGCTTTGGGAATCAAAGTAATGAGGCGGCATGATGAGCAAATTTAATGAATTGTTATCTGAACTGAGAGTAGACGATGATGCTTATCTGTTGCTGTCTGAAGCAATGGCCGAATCGTCAAAATCAGGCAAGTGTTCAAAAATTTTACTCAGCCTTGGATTTTATCCAAGCAAGCGAACGAGCGAGATCAAGGCAAAAACGAAAATAACCTTAAGTAGGCCTTCCAACATAAAGATAGAGAAAGAACCTTCTTGCTTCTTTTATGTAAATGGACGCCTTGTCAAGGACGACCAAGAGCAAATGAATCTCGATTTAGGCAGTGATATTCAGGCTCAGCATGAGCGGGAGGCGGCTTAATGACATCTGATGACGAGAACAATGTCACTTCGGCGCATGGGATAAGCGTTCCAGATGTTGATTTCATTCTCGCCGCGGCAAAAGAACTTCCACCTCCTAAAATATATAGGCCACTCCATGAATATGGGGAAGCAATACATATCATGCTCAATGAAAAAAACATGACATATAGTGAAATTGCAGACTGGTTTTATGAGCGTGGGTTTAGATACACAAAAAGCAGCTTTAGTAACGCATATAAAACATGGTGCGCAATTAATGGAAAGGTTTAACCAACCAGCGGCGTGGAGAGCAGACACGCGGCTGATAACCCCAGCAACGCATTGGGTTAATAAAGGTGCGTCCGCCAGCCGGAGTAGCGCCCGGCCTGGTTGGTTAATTTAATTAATAGGTGAAAATTAAATGCTAAAGAAAGCAACGAACAAAATGGCATATGCAAAGGTTGGACTTTACGGAACCGCTGGCAGTGGGAAGACCCGTACAGCCACAGAGATCGCCATCGGATTACACAAGGCCATTAGCAGCAAAAAACCCATAGTCGCTTTCGATACGGAGCCTGCTTTCTCATTCGTGAAGCCTTTCTTTGATAAGGCCGGTATCGAATTACTCGTAGAGGATGAGAGCCGAGCGCTTGCTGACCTAATGAAATTTATGGACGAAGCCGAGCAAGTGGCTGATATCGCAATTATCGACAGCATTACCCATGTATGGCGAGATGCGCAGGACAGCTATTTAAAGCGGCTGAATTCTAAGCGAAAAGAACAAAACAAGTCCCCATTGCTATCGCTAGAATTCCAGCACTGGAGGCCAATTAAGGCGGCATGGGCGGAGTTTACCGATAGATTCTTGTCGTCAAAGCTGCATGTCATCGTATGCGGTCGAGCAGGATCCATCTATGAATACCAGGACAATGGCAATGGCAAGAAGGAGCTAATTACCGTTGGAACTCGAATGGCCACAGAAAAAGAACTTGGCTACGAACCGTCCCTATTGGTTGAAATGATCGCTGACCGCGAAAACGGGAAACTCGTAAACATTGCCATTGTGCAAAAAGACCGCAGCGACAACCTCAATGGCAAAGAACTACGCATGCCGAACTATTCCTCTTTCGAGCCGCATTTCCGATCACTGAATATTGGTGGCCAGCATTTCGACAGCATGAACAAGCGCGATAGCCAAGACATGTTTGAGGACGCGGACGAATCTGGATGGGACGCTGAGAAAAGAAGCAGAGAGATTTTATCCGAAGAAATCCAAGGCGCCCTAACGGAACGGTGGCCTGGATTAACAGGCCCGGAAAAGAAAGCTAAGGCAGATGCGATACAGGCAGTTTTTGAAACTCATTCTTGGACAAAAATCAGTGAAGCGACGCATTCATCCGACCTGAAGAAAGGGCTGGCTAAACTTCGTCAATACCTAGCTGATCTGGATAACCCAAAACAATCGGCCACTAACGTTCGAACTGAGATGCCTCAAACGGCGGCACCACAGCCCGAGTAAGGCACAAAACGCGACCGCCGTTTGCGTACTGGATGCCGATGCGTGGATTCACGAAGCGCTGGGACAAAACTGTGGACGGTCAGCCGGGGCGCTGGCTTGATGCCTAACGCCCGAAATAACCGGCTGCCGGAAGGCAGTCCGGTTGATTGAAGAGTTAGGTGA
>ERZ724522.765-NODE-765-length-19391-cov-12.222745_pt1 | contig 19391 bp, 55 predicted proteins | sample MGYA00376055_ERZ724522 | MGnify/ENA primary metagenome ERZ724522 (study PRJEB28724, sample SAMN07190884) | wastewater metagenome | isolation source: effluent of sewage treatment plant in Hong Hong | place: Hong Kong | collected 2016-03-17 ... | reverse complement strand
TTCATGAAATTCTTTAGCCAAAAGTGCTAATGAATGGCCCCGTAGTCCAAAGGCAGAGACAGGCGACTTAAAATCGCTACAGTGTGGGTTCGAATCCCACCGGGGCTACTAGCCCGCCCGGCGCGCGAGCCAATTCATTACGATAGACGCTCAGTTTTCCTGGAAACTGTCGGTGGCCTCTGCTACAATATAACTACAACGACGAAAGGACACCACAATGAAGCCCATCCAGACCACTCAGTTTGTGAATTCTGGTAACTTTGATGGCGATTCAGTAGAATTCGGCTTTGATCAGAATTCTCTCGCCCATTTGCAATCTATTCTTTCCGACCTTTATTCTAATCCTTGGTTGGCCGTATTGCGTGAGTTGTCCACTAACGGTTTGGATGCTCAAATTGCTAATGGTTACACCGGCCCCGTTGAAATTAGTTTGCCTTCGGGCCTTAGCCCAACACTGAAAATCCAAGACTTTGGTGTGGGAATGTCGTTGGACGACCTCTACAAGACATACACTAAGTATGGTGCTTCGACTAAGCGGGACACTAACGATCAAGTGGGTATGCTTGGTATTGGTTCTAAGTCCCCGCTCGCCGTTGCTGACTCGTTTAGCGTTGTGACCGTTCACAATGGCTTGAAGGTGTCGGCGGTGGTGTCTAAGAATGAACACGGTATTGGACAATTGCAGATTATTGACACTAGTCCTACGTCCGATCATTCTGGCACTACAATTACCATTCCTACCGATCATAGTTATCATGGACTCGCCGCCGATCTGTTCAAGTTCTGGAAAAAGGGCACCGTGTTGGTGGACGGCAAGGAGCCAGCAACACTTACCGGAACACAAATTGACGAGAATACGTTTCTCACTCCACAATTGGACCGTGACTACATTGTCATGGGAAACATTGCCTACCCCGTTGGCTTTACCGCCGTGGATGGTGCCTACTACAATGTCGGTCTAATCGGTAACCGTGAATACAATCGTGTGCATGCCGTGGTGCGCGTGCCGATTGGTGCGGTCCACTTTGCTCCTTCGCGTGAGGAATTGAATTACAGTAAGTACACACTAGCGTACTTGCGACAATTGCGAGTTGATACAATGAAGGCGGTTGCCGACTATGCCGCTTCGCAAGCAGAATTGCTTGATACTCATGCGGAAGTGATTGAGTTTATTGGAACGTGGCGTCAATTCAACATTGACGTTGATCTTCCTACTAAGTGGCGGGGAAAGGAAATTCCTCGGGCACTCAAAATGACTAATGGCTATGAATGGACTAAGCACGGTTGGCGTGCCAAGCGTCGTATCTATGGCGCTAGGAATATCAACATTGAGGCTATTTATAGCGATACACCGCCCATCTTTATTACTGGTTGGGATCGCGAAGGTGTGACTAGCACTATCAAGAATCGCATGAATCTCTGGATGGAGCAGAACAAAGAATACGATACGGTTATCTTCTGCGATCACTTTGATGATCCCGATGGTTGGTTCGCTGACGTTCCTACCATTACCGTTACCGAATTGAAGGCGTTGAAACTCCCAAAGGTTGTGCGTAATTCTTCTGGGAAGATCAAGGGTTCCTACGACGTAATGCAGCCAAATGGATATTGGGACGAGGAAACTACTCTCGTTGGCGATCCATTGTTCTGCTCGCGTGATGAATCCGAAAATATCCGCGCTAGTATTCTACAATTCGACCGCCCCGTAGTTCGATTGGGCCGGAATCGTTGGGATAAATTCAAGCGTGACTTTCCTAATGCCGAACACATTACCGACTTCATTCAGAAGAAGGCAAGTGAAATTCAGTGGACGGAAGAAGATCAAATCCTTGAATCGCACTTTCCGTCGGTACTCCGTCAATTGAATGCGGCAGATATTGACGATCCAGAATTGGTGAAGTGGATTACCATTATCAAGAAGGGAACTACACCAAACCTCCAAAAAGCATCGAAATTGGGCGGTTGTGGAGTCATGGTGCCACGCGCGACATCTATCACTAACCCATTTGAGAAGCGCTACCCGCTCATTGGTGCAATCAACATCTACTACCACAGCCGTAGTAGTGAAACAGTGAAGCATCTCGTGCTCTACTTGAACACGGTTTATGCTGCGATTGCATCCGATAACTGATATAATAGACGTAACAACAACGAAAGGAAATACAATGTCGAAGTACAATCTGGTTTCTGATGGAACCAATGCTAGCGTTACCGTCTTTGAGGATGGTAACATGCTGGTGGCTAATTCGGACAACCCCAATTGGGATGCCATCATTGAAGCATTGCTGAATGATGAACCAGTGAACGATCTTATTACCCTTACCACCGCCGTTGCAAAGAAGTTTGAGCGCCTGACTACTCGTGTTAGTGTCAATGGCAATCAGGTGTACTTTGACGGTGATCCCGTGAATAACGCTCTCACCGAGCAGATTGTGCGCTTCCTTGCGGAAGGGTGGGAATTTGAGGGGCTGGTAAACTTCATGGAAAGGATTGCTACTAACCCTTCGGAACATTCCCGCGAACAACTCTACACTTGGCTAGAGGCACACAACTTCACCATTGATAAGAATGGCTACATCCTGATGTATAAGGGTGTTATTGATAATGGTGATGGAACCTATGGGTCTATTCATTCTGGACCCGCCATTGTCAATGGTCAAGAGGTCAATGGGCACGTTCCTCAGACTATTGGTGACGTGGTGGAAATGCCACGCTCTAAGGTGAATCATAATCCTTCCGAGGGTTGCTCTACTGGATTGCACGCCAGTAACTTCAATTATGCCCGTAGTTTTACTACTGGCGCGGTGTTGACCGTTCAAGTTGATCCCGCCGACGTTGTATCCGTACCTACTGATTGCAATGCACAGAAGGTCCGAGTGTGCCGTTACACCGTTAGGGGTGTGACAAAGTATGAAATCCCAGAGGCACTAGCCGAATGGGAGGATGAGGAGGATGAACTGGAAATTATTAGAGAGGCACTAGCCGAATGGCTTACCCCAAAGAATCACGAGGGGGGTTGTTGAAGAAGTAGAACAGCACCCCACCAGTAATGAATTCTGGTCCGTTCTCTTGGTTGATGATGAGAATGACCTTGGTGGTTGGGTAAGTATTCCCAAGTAAATCGTTGTGACCCCCGTGTTGTCGTTGGCGCGGGGGTCACAGCACCTTTCATTTCATAACCAAAGCCGCCCGGCATTATAGCCTATTCATTACGATACGTCAAGGGTTTTCCTGAACTTTTATTTTTCATGATTTTGTCGGTGGGTCCTGCTATACTTAGAGTGTCCACCAAGGAAGGAGTCTGCGTGACTACTAAAAAGGAATACGCAATTAGTTTAGGTTTGGCTAAATCTGGTCGGGGGCGGTTATCATTAGCGGCACATAAGGCTATTGATGAGGCTATATCTAATGGTATGGTATTTAGTGATACTACGGCACCACCGCCCGTTGTCCCAAAAAAAGCACAATCACAACCAGTCCGTAAAGTCAAGGGAAATTTGATTGGATACACTACTGAGGGGTGGACGGTAGGGTTTCGTATGTGTCGCAAGTGTGCCCAAGACATCAATAATTGTACGTGTCGTACGTTTGGGCTACCCTCAATTGTGGATACTCTTGACCCTAAAACGGCGGTGGTCTTGGGACTAGTCTGATATACTTATACTATCCACTAGAAAGGACTATCATGGCAAAGTCAATTGAGGATCGTTTCATTGACCAACTCAATAACTATTTAGGACAACACTTACTCAATGTCAATATTGTTGCCCCAAAGGTATTGTTACTCAATCATTATATTCAGAAGCGTCTAATGCTATTGATTATCAACATTATGTTTTTGTGGGCGGTATCATACGAAAATGATCAAGATACTCTAGTACCTAGGGAGGTAGGAGAATTCGCATCGTTTATCAATTCTACTCGTGAACAGTGGAGCAAGTATGCTATAGCAGACGATTTGCCATTCGATAACTAATACCACTCCGGTGCCTCCCGTTTGGGAGGCACCATTTTATTTATCGCCCTACTCATTGGCCTATTACGATGGCCACTAAAATTTGCTGGATTTTTTCATTTGGGTATGTTTTCGTCCTACTCAAATACAACGTATTACGAACCCCCTAAAAAAATGGCTGAAAATTTGTTGATATGGTTACTCTCCGTAACATATACTAATAATATGAAAAACACACGAAAAACCCGCAAATACGGCTGTTTTTACACAAAATAGGCGCAAATACGGCTATTTTTAGCGTTTTTTGACGCATTTACGATTACGATTATGTAACGCCAATTACTCATACAACTACTTTCTGTCACAAAATGGTCACATAGCGTTATTTTGTTATTTTATATATAATTAGGACCTTGGAGTATATCTTTTTCTAGTTCCGCCCGCCATTTTTGTACTTCTTTGTATGCTTCGTTGAGACTGTTAAAGTAATGATGTCTACCGCCGCCAAAAAGATAACTGTATATTTCTACCTGTACGGGACTATCTTGATTAAAGTAGTTACTATAGTGTACTGATACCGCCCCCTCTTGTGACTTCCAATACTGATCGTTGAGTTCTGATTCCATGTATCTGTCGTATAGTGCAAAGATTTCTTTACGCAATTGTTCTACCGTTACCATAACAAGTCCTCCACTACATCTACTAATGATTCACTATCTAATGCAATATCATATACCTTATCATTAAATTTTAACGGACCTACTAATACTTCTTTATCTATTCTAGTCTCCCAATAGTCTAACCACCGCCGATTTATGGTGTCTAGTGTATGCCATTCGAGACTGTACGCATCAACCCATTGTTCAGTGTCACACGGGTGGGCGGATGCTTTTACAAATGGATTCCCGAACATTTCAATTACTGTTCCTAGTGGTATATCAGTCATTATACTGTTCCAATCGTTCGTCTAATAATTGATGCCATGCTTCGTGGATTGATGATTCTAGTATCGCCGCCCCGCAAATATCACAAACCATGCTAATCATCCTTGACTCCTTGTGATGCTAACCAATTAAGTGATTCAATTCGTAAATCCCGCCGACATTCTGCTGCGATTAGTTCCGCCAATTCATCCCAAGTGATTGTCGCTGTATTCAACACTGTTAGTTTCCTCATTCCAGGTACATTGATGTATTACTTTTAAAACTTCACACGGACCAAATGCTGACACAACAAAGTCAAACCCCTTCCAAAAACCATCGGGACAGTCACACAGACCTACTAGTTCATCACGTTCTGAACTAATCCAAATGTCATACTCGTCATTGAATTCCCAAAAGTATCCATCACGATCACGCAGAATCATTGTCATTGTCCTTAATTTGTTCAATGCCTTTAGACAGAATTAGTAATGCGTCGTCTAGTCCTTCATAGTAGTCGGAAGTATTATTAACGTCTAACAACAACCGCCGCCGATTTTCTGCAACGTCGTACCAATACTGTGACGTGTTTTGTTCTTCGTCCAGTTTACTTTGCAAAACGGCGGCCTGAGTTTCCCAATAGTGTTGTGTGTTTAGTGCTGTGTCGCGTTCCTTGCAATTTTCTATGTTTACTAAACATAGTTGATCAAATTGGTCCTGCAATTCAGTAATTCGTTGCTTTAGTCCGTACACCTTCATCTTGGCGGCGTGACGTTCGCGGGCCGTTTCATTCAATTGCAATTGTAGATTAGTAATAATTTCTTTGTAGTTAGTATAGTCCGCCTGCAACTTATCGTATTGTTCTTGTAACCGGCGGTACTTTTTCTTCAATGACACGCTGTTTCCAATCGTTCTATGAGTAGATTAATTCCGAACATAACGCCAAGGTTAAAATCATTTGGCTGGTCTTGAAAAAGCGTCTGTGCCTTTTCAAACTCTTCGTTGCAAATTTCTAGCGCTGGTTCACTACACCATTCGACCATAGACATTTCTCATAACATCAATTTCATCAAAGTGTTCTTGACACACTTGAATACCGTCCATAGTTAACCAATAGTATCGCTTAGTACAACTTGGCACATCACAGCGATCATAAATATTCTTCACAATCATCTCCCTATAACCAAACTAGTAACAAATACACAAGAAAAACATAAATCAAAACAAGAATAATAGCCTTTACGAAAGGGTCAGAATCCTTGCGGCGGACGTACATGGTACCCTCCTTTGGGGTCACTATAAGTATAGCACTACTCCAAATCTTTCTCGCGTATAATAATAGCAGAATCTAATTCTGACTTCTTGAGATGCCGCCGCAGTAAAGCCTTAGAACGCCACAGTGCAATCCAACGAAACACGTACCGCTTTTTAACCACGACTTCACCGTCTACAATTAATTCAACATGGTATTCGTAGTCAATGTGATTAAAGGTAATACGAACGTGTGGCTCAGACATACACATCGTAAATACGTACCGCCCTTTTTTGATCGTACGAACGAAACATGACGATAGGATCGTTATAGTACGCACCCGCAATTGTTCGTACGTCGTCCAGTTCAAATCCGTCCTGCTCGACTTCTAACGTACCAACGTATACTGGTTCAGTCATACCATTCCTCCGTAATAAATGTTCCATCGGGCAATACATCTAACACAATTCCAACGTGCGTCATAGTGCGGGAATTTTGCCACTCTTCCGTAATGATGGAATAATCCCAAAAATTTGACACTACTTCGTTCATTCGATTCTCCTGTGTAACTCATCAACCGATTGGTCCAACAACTTTAAGTAGTCTACCAGTTCATGTAGCAAAACATTCTGCTTTTCTAACAATTTCTCCATTAATTTAGCGTGGTCTTCTAACAGCCTAATGCGTGATTCATGATTCATGGCAACAACCATCACATCCATGAATCCATTGCGAAGAATCAGCGGGCCACGGTGAATCTGGATCGGGATGACCTACTCCGTGCTTACACACACGCTCCATAATACCGCGATCTGGACGCCACTCCTGGGGCCACGAACGCATAGCGTGGTCAGTTTTCTTGTGAATCACACACGTCTCGCCAATACATGTGTCTGCTTCATGAACATTGACAAGCCAGACGTCAGAATTTTCTAGTTGATATTTCATGTGTTCACCGGGTAGGTTGATGTCCACGTATACACTTTGTATGGAGTAGTAATTGGCGTCGTTGTATCCTTGACACCATCAGAATACCCATCTTGGTATCCTTCATTGTATCCTTCCGCGTGGGCGGCAACTGAGTCTGCGGTATCAATACCCGCCGCAAATCCCTCACCATACGAATACACCAATTTACCTTTACGAACCAACCACATAAAATCGTCGGCTGACTTAAGATTTCTCAGTGTACTCGTGGTAGAACCATTATCCGAAGGATTGACCCACCATTCTTTTTCACCCTCGCTCCACGCCTCATTGTCGCGCTGCCACGAACGCCCATTGGCCCACACTACGTCACCACTAATACTTGTCATTTTCTGTTCCCTTCAACAGTTTAATTGTCCCCCACAGCAATAGTCCTATTATACCCCAAACGAGTATGTCTTTCCATATCATTGATACTTCCTCACAATTTGTATAGCGTGGACAAGGCCGTCACGGTAGGCACTTAAATATTGTCGGGTAGGTGGATACGTATTTTTTTCTATCTCCACGCACACCCTGCCAAAATCCTTATTGAGCATGTCGAGAATCTTTGCAATGTCCGACACTAGCGGTGCCTATTCTTTTGAATCCATTCGGCGGCATCATACAGTGCGTCGGCGTATCCAGCAGAATACGGATCATTGCCAAACACACCGCCACCGGCGACCGTGGCACGCTGGTGTGCGTCCTTAGCCTTGTTAGTTAAATACCACGCAATTGCGGCCAGTTCATCAGTTATGCGACTCATTTACCGTACCCACTCCCCGTGTTTGTGTGCTTGGTTCTCAATATCAAGGGCATAGAAGTTCAACACGTTGGCAAAGTCCTTGTTTTCTGGCAGCCGCGCCTCTTCTCGTAGCCATTCCACAATTTCTTGGCGTTCATTGAACGCCGCCGCTTCAGCCAGTTGTTCGTCAGTCATTTTGTCTCCAATCATCGTTTTTGATCAACATTAGTATGTACTCTAGGTGCTTGATAATTTCTGCTTGGCGTACGATACCAAGATACTTTTCTTCACGGGCGGCGGTAAAAACATACCCCCGACTAATTTCAATCTGATCTTCAATATATCCAATCAGTTGTTCCAATTCTGTCATTGAACACTTCCTTTACTTGTTGGTGAACATATTTCATACAGTTTATCAAACATTGATGCAGAAATCCTGTAAAAATCACCCTCGCCGCGTTTAACAACCCACTGACCAATAATAACACCAGTACTATCTTCTCCAGTAGGAACAGAAATACCCCATGGTCCCAATACTTTACCGCCAGACCACTCAATTACTTCATCAAAGTTGTCCGCAGACAACTGTTTGGCCTCTAACAATTCAGTTTTGGGTCTAATTTTCATCGTCGCCTCGCAAGTGATTCCCAGATTCAATATCGTCAGCAAACCAATGGGCATGAATCCCTTGATGGTTAGCAACTGCGTCCATGCTTCGCAACCACTTCACAATCTCAGTGCGTTCATCCTCCCTGCCCTGGGCATACAGGTCATTAGCGCGTTTCAACTGTTTCATCATCAGGTCAATCTCGTCTTCAAGGTGTTTCTGCTTCATGAGCATCTCGTCCACGCGCAGACCCAAGTCACTCATCGTCGCCTGCCAAGTGGTCGCCCCGTTCGATAGCAGCGGCAATCAGTTTCTGCCCACCACGACGCAACCACTTCACGATGGCTTTACGTTCCAACGCTTCACCATCCGTGACACCGGCGCTGTAGATGGTGGCCTGGTCAGCGGGTATGTACTCGCCCCATTGCTGCCCGTTCTTGACTAGCCACCGGAAATCTGAATACTCTTTCAAGTTTTTCAAAGTATTTTGTCTTTCTGCTTTAGAGATTGGCGAATACCACCATTCCGGCTTTCTAAAATTATTGTCATCGCGCTGCCATGCCATTCCGTCAGCCCATACCACATCACCAGATTTACTCATCGTCTTCCTTTCCAATAGCGACGCAAAGATGTTCTACCAGCGTTAGGATTACCTCATCGTCGTAACGCGCACTTCGCAGTTCCTTCACAAAATTGATAATTAGTTGTGCTGTTGCTATTTCATCCATTGTTTCCTCCTAGATGTTTTCCTTGTTCAATGTCATAAGCAATATTCATATGATTCCGGCCAGATTGTTCGTATCTTCGTAGCCACGCCACAATTGCTTCACGCTCCATCGCTTTACCCAGGCGAAGTGCGTCTACGACTGGATCACTCATCGTCGCCTGCCAAGTGGGCACATCGCTCTATGGCGTCGGCAATCTGGTGGTCGTAAGGATGTTTTCTGGCTCGCAACCACTTCACAATGACTTTGCGCTCAGTTAGAACACCATCTTTTTGACCATTGGAGTAAGCCTCTTTTACCCGGTACTCTTCCCATACTCCTACATCACTCATCGTCGCCTGCCTTTTCTGTTCTGCATTCGCAAAGCCCTGTCGCAATACACGCACAACCCTGACGTAAGAAACTCCCAGTCCAAGCACTCTTCCCGGCAACACAGGCACACGTTCTCACTCATTGTTACCATCCAAGTGAGCGCCCCGTTCGATGTCGTTGGCTATATTGCGACTAACGCGACAATTGTGTTGCCCTGGATACTTCTCGCAGTAGTCGCGTAGCCACGCCACGATGGCATGACGTTCACACTGGACTCCACACTCGTGCCCTTGACGCCATGCGCTACTCCATGCGCCCTTGATAACATCAGCATCAACATTAGTTAGTTTTTCTGTCGTTTGCTTATCCGTCATTCTTTCCTCCAATAGATCAAGGGCGGCAATAACTACATTTCCAAACAACGCAATGTGTTGTTGATTGGTTGGATCGTATTGTGCGTACGTTCCGGTAAACATTGCTTGTAGTAGCCACGTAACAATATTTACGCGAGGGTCGGCATATTTTACAACAGTAGCAAACGTACCGACTACATTATAATTGTTTTCTTCCAGTGCGTCTATGTTGCCAAGAGCGGCACTAGCGCACGTTTCAATGTCATCATATGTTACTTTCACTCTAACTCCTAGTCTTGTTCAATCAATTGCAAAATACGATTAATGTAAAAACCCTTTAGTGACTGATCTGACGTATATTTATTTAACAGTTCAAGTATTCTGTGTCGTTCAAAACTCACACCGTCCGACAATCCAGCGTTGTACCCTTCTTGCCACCGATCAGACATCGTGCCACTGATAAATAACTGTCATTTTGTGAATGTGTGGTCCAATGTGACCGGCCATTTTGCAGCATTGCTTGCCTTGCCGCGAAGCACTACACTTCTCCATTCAACATACTCCTTACTGCTCTCCATTTCTATCTAACTACTATTATATCGTATGGGCGATCATTTAGACACATTAATATAGAACAAAAGAATCACACTAAAAATTAGTGCAAGCACAAACACAACTAGACTAGCGTACTTCTTACCGTCCGACAAACGGTAGGCAATACCTAATAAAGCGCCTAAAAAGATAGCGGTCGCTAGTTGTCCGACGAGTTCCATAATTATTTAACCTCTAAAATTTGTAACTGATGTGGAATTAAGGTAGACAAATATTCTAACACGCTCAACTGTTCCTTATTTACTGTCCAAGTAACGTTCATCTCGTTCATTTCGTCTACTAGTACCATATTTACTAACATTCACAACAACTCCATTCACAACAAACTCTGTATAGTCTGGATAACTTTGTAATCGTTCGGTGGTAGAAAAACAAATCATGTCATCACAATGCGTCTCCCAATGTGATTCCTTAAACGGTACTTCGCGAAAAAACCATACGCGATTGTCCGCCCAGACAGTATCCCAAGGTTTCATTGGTCGATGAGAAACCCTAACACTACAAGAAGCCCAACAACAACAAGAATTATCAACGCGATATTCATGATTCCTTTTTCAAGTGCGTTATGTTACACCAAAATGTTCCGGTATCCGTTACAACAAACACCGTGTTATTGCTAATGTCCGCAACGACACCGGTCACCGTGTACGAAACGGTGTCTCCAATCTTAATATCACTCACGAACGCAACCACCGTTTTATTTGAAAAGAATAATATTCATTGTCGGCGCGTAATTCACTATTTTGTTGATCTAAAAATTCTACTTCCTCCTCCAGCCGCCAAATTCTTGATGACTGCCAAGAAACAATCAGGCCGAATGCAATAATGACAATAAAAAGAACTATACTCATCCTTTAATCGACGCCTGAAATGCACACTTTCCATCAATAAAATAGTATTTAATGGTATCAATTTTACGATGGTGTTTTGCAAGAATAGTTTCCGCCATTCGCATAACCGTACGACGGTCGGCGTCCTCCCACTTCATCGGTGGTTCCTTGGTGCTCATAATTAGGACAGGATTAATGATTGGCTCATTGCGCCATTCCCAATCCGACATCAATTACTCCTTAATGTTTAACTAATTGTAACGCTTCGGTTTAGTGCTGTCAACTGATTATCGGTAATTAAATCAAGGTACCAATTATCCACACACACGTCGCCAACGCCTGATAAAATCTTACGTCCTAGCCTGAACATTATTCCTCCTAAAGAATTCATCTAATGTTCATCTAGTATACCATACCCGCCCCCGCATATCAAGCAATAACGGGGGCGGGCGGTAATTACGGTACTACAACAAAACTCTTAGTACGCTTAGCCAGTTCCTTCAACGAAACGAGTCCTGGCGCACCGTTGGCGTCCTTGCCAGAATACCCTAATTTGCGTTGCCACTCTGAGTAGGCACGAACAAATTCTGGACCGGCGGCAGGGTTAGCCACACCCACCTTAATACCTACCTTTGCCAAAGCCCGACGAACAATTAATACCTGACCGTTAGACTTACCTGGCTGAACGTGTACCGGGCGAACACCGGGTAGAACCTGATTGGCCGGTGGCGCAGGGCGAGCAGTAACCTTAAGATTCGGTAAAATAACCTTAAATCCTAGTGTGCGTAGTTGTTGTGCGGTCAAGAACCCAGTTTCTTGCCAACCATTACGACGCTGATACAATTTAACGGCTTCTTGTGTACGAACATCGTACAGAAAACGAATCATAGGCCACAGATTAGGTACACCATTGGCCAGTAATGCGTCCTGCAAACGAGCAACCTCTAGGCTACGGGCATTATTAACAAACCACCGCTGCTGAATGTCTGGACCCTTTAGCCACGGACCAGTCACCAATTTAGGCTTGGGCGGTGCCGCAGGAACGGCAGCGGGCCAATTGGGACGACCAAATCCTGAGATAACTGAACTATAGCGTTGGAATTCACCGACCTGTGGATTGCCACCAACGGTAATGTTACCTTCTACCGTAGTCACGTAACCACTGGACTCCCAATTATCAACATTAGTAACAAGGCCGATGTGATCAATTAGACCAATGTTACTTCCTAGGCCCGCCCCTTCCCAATTAAAGAGGATACAATCGCCTACCTGTGGATCATACGTCCACGCGCCACGATTCTGAAAATCTGCGGCGGCACTAACGGTGTAGTACAGCCGTGGAACTACGTCTCCCCCAGGGGGTGCGCCCTGTGAGCGAAAACAGTGTTCGACAAATAATCCACACCATTGTGCCCACGTATCAAATCCACCCTCGGGACTAAATGTGTATTCTTGTCCGTCGTCGGCCTCTTGGTAGCCGATCCACTTATAGGCTTCCGCAATTACTGCATCCTTGAGACTCATTTTCCACCCGCCAAGTACTCACTAATAGCCTTGCGATCTTCAAGATCGTTGGGTAGCGGTTCCGCCGGATATTCGTTGGGATCAATAATCTCAACATCTTCAACGGCGGCGGGGACTAGGCTAGGTGTTCCTGGTTCTCCCGCCCTAATTGATGCAATACTAGTGATTACAGAGAGTAATGTTGCTAGTGCGGCAGAAATGAGTGCGGCTTGCCAAACCTTTGCGTCAGTAGTTAGTGTTACTCCACCAAATGTTGCAACTAGCGCTTGGGCAAATGTTTTTGCGGCACGCTCGGCGGTGCGTAACCAAAAGTCTCTTGTGAACAAATTAATTATCTCCTTAGAATTTGTCTTGCGGAGATATTATAACATGAATTCTTTTTCGCTGCGAACTAGCACGGCGGCGTACCCTTCTGGGTCCACCGCCAAGTATTCTGTTTCTTGCAGAATGATGCTTTCGTTATCGTTATCTACACGTACGGAATTAAAAAGTTCGTACACATTGTCTAAATGATGTTTACGTGACCAATCCAATATTTCTTTATTATTGTGGCCGGTGTACTGTAGACGATCAGAATGTTTGAATTTTTCATCATCTACGTACCACATTAGCGAAGGTGTTCCTCAAGATTATCCGCTAGTTCTAGATATAGAATACCACGATTAATTAATACTTCATCCTCTTCGGCCTGCCCCTGGTACAAATACCGGACACCCTTTTCGCGAAGGTATTTGAGGGTTTCGCTAACGTTCATACTAGTCTCCGATCTTGTACCGCTGTTTTAATTGTTGTGGAGTACACACACTAAATCTATATCCATCGTTTACAATGTATGATCCTGGCGACACCTTTTGACTACTCATTCCGTACAATGACATTAGCCACAGGTCTTTTTCTTTTTTGTTGTCGTAGGCATGTCGCAATTCTACAATAGAATGATCGTACAAGTGTCCAATAAAACGCTTGACGCTGCTAAAGTTTTCGCCGGTGTATTTAATAGCCGTATGCTTTTTGACTCTAGGCTCTAGAATCATCATACTTATTAGTCCTCTCTAATAGTGTTGAGTGCTGCATCAAAATGTTTAAGTCCTTGCATGGCTTGCCCGTAATACTTTTCAGGAATTAAAGAACTAATGGTGCTGCTAAATCGAATCATTGCCGCCAACGACTGAACAATTGCTGGGTCCGCGCCGTCCTTGCCCATTTCGTACTGTGCCAAATTCTCACTCATGGTCGCAATAATTGTAGAACAAAACAACACGATAGCCCCTGGCTCCATGTTCTCAATAATATCACTACTGATATCACTAATGCTCATGTTTTCAAAGACTTCGTTAATTTCGTTTTCTAGTTCCATTGATTCCTCCGAATCATTCTTCGTCGTCGGGGTCGGTATCGTCTTTAACGGAGTGTTCTTTGGCCCACTTTGATATTCTTCCCTTTGGAAGATAGAAGTCAAGAACTCTAACCGCAAGCATAACAACGCCGCCGATAACCACCGCCCAAAATTGATCACTCACGGCGTCCCTTCTCTACAACTTCAAGTAAAAATGCACCGGCACTAGCACCCGCCCAACAAAGTGCGAGTGATGCGCTCACGGGACTTGCCCCCTCTAGAAAAAGAAATGCTCCTACCGCCGTCCACGAGCCGACGGCGGCTAGCAGCCCGTAACGCATCCACGTTTCTTTTATGCAAATATACCCAAGCCAAAGCAATAATACTGTTATTAGCGCAACAAAACCCACAATGGTACCCGCTACACCATCAAGGGATTGTCCTACGGCTCGGTGTGTAAGTAATGACCAGGATAATACAAGACAAGACAAACTCAGAAAGAAAGAAAATGGACGAACCTTTCGCCCAAAGATTTGCCACGGTAAACTCGTGTCAGACAACCAGTACAACTCCAATCTTTGGTATTAGTATACCACAGATTATTTTATGATCTCAGCAAACTTAATATGTTCGCCAACATATTGTTCTTTAAGAATGATGTCCTTGACCTTAGCGGCACCATACCGACGACCAGCCAAAATAATAATCCAGCGCGGCTCATAGTGTGCGTTCAAACAGGTCTGACACATATACAGTTTCATTCCAGGTAACAACTTAGAATTATACAATGATAGTTTATTCTTAGGTTGATCGCACGAACTGCACGTCAATTCTTCACTCATTCAATGTCCTCATTTTCTACGTAAACTTCGTACGAAATTCCATTATTATAATACTGTACCAAAGAAACGTACGCGCCATAACTAACTATTATACCAAATACGCCTTCGTTCTTCAAGTAAATAACCGGATATTCTTTAACGCCGTCGTGGTGGGTCACCCTTTACCCCTTCTAATTCACACTCCACGCCAAATTGTTGAATACACTTACGCAACAATTCAAAGTATTCTAGAATAATTACGCGCTGATCAATACCATACTCCATAATATTATTTTCAAATACACGAATTGTTAGCATGTTAGGATATTCAACAACTGCATAGGGTAAATCAGGGTAGGGTTTATTGCGCTCCACTTCCTTTAATGCCCGCTTCATTTGAATAGTGTACTTAGACGCCATGTAAAACACCAATCCTTTTCCATGTTTCTTCCGTTTTGTGTGAGTTGCGGTGGGGATCAATAACGCCTTTAATAAGATACAATCCGCCCCACACCCCCCACGCCTTCGTTTCAACACCATAGTTAAAACACTGATCGGCAACGGGACACGACAGACACAGTTTGTCTACACTCTCAGCAATGACGCGATCCGATTCGTAGTCATCAAAAAAGAAGTCAGGTTCTTCCGTACGAGAGCATGAGGCGATATCCTGCCACTCAAAGTCAGAAGGATCAACCCCAAGCGCCCGTAACAGACTAGACATACCTAGCGGGGACCTTCCAAATCCCATTAGAATCGGGACGTACTTTACGTTGTACTCCCCACGCACCGCGATAAAAAATACCGTCCGGTCGTAGAAAGCCATCGCCACGTCGTTCTACAAGAACGGCGGTCCAGCCATCCCAAAAAACATTTCGGCGGCTATCAACAAATTGATGAATTTCATTGTAGTTCATGTCAATAGTTTTCACTTTTTTAACTCTTTCTCCTTGGTAGGACGAAAAACTGTTGTGGTATTCTTTTGTAAAATGTTAGGGTTAGCCAACCGCCGCTCCAAATTTTCTACACGAAATTCTAATGCTTCCAGGTTATTAGAAATCTTTTTCAGCAAGAATAATACTTGCTCTTCATACGGTGTCATAGTTTCCCATCAGTAAAAATAATCTTGTTAATTCCTGCCTTACGAATTGCTGCATAGCACACGTCACACGGACGAGACATTCGCTCATCACCCTGACGATTCATTCGTGCTACATAAATAGTGGCGCCATCGGGATCACCCGCTCGGGCAATTGCGTCCGCTTCCGCGTGCGTTGACGCATGATCCGGAACGTTTTCAGCACCAATTGACTTTGGATCATTCTTAAATTTATTCACACCGACCGACAATACACGATTACTTTTAACAACTACCGCCCCGTGCATATTCCTCATGTCGGACGTTTGTGCTACTTTCTTTGCTAAAGACAAATACTTAGAATCCTTACGACTTAGATTGCCGGTGGCTTCCTTGATTGCTCGCATTGATTGATGATACCATTTCTACTAGTTGGTTGTCAAGACTTTTTTGTTTGATGAATGTCAACACTGTGGCACGTAATACCAAACCCGTCTAATTCTCCCTGTCCGAAAATATCCAATAGAATATCTTCGGCGTCGGACAAGTCTAGTGCGTCCACACTAACTAACATCGAAACTTCAATCATGTATCGTTCGCGTTGCATAATTGCCTACTTTCGTTTACGGGCCTTGCGGGCGGCTTTGTTTTTAGCCCGCCGTTTGGCTTTGTTCTTTGCTGATACAGTATTATTATATAGACTAGCCTTACGTTTGGCTAGACTTTCCAGCATTTTTACACTATCTGTTTTTTCAAGCATTAAATACCTCTACAATTCCAAATTGTGCCGCCCACATTGCACAGTGGTCGAACGAACAAAAATCATATTCCGCATCACTAACTAGCACAGTAAGAAACCCTGCGTCATAATACAATTCACCCGATACGGAACTATCGCATGGGTTGTAATCACAATAATGCAATGTTTTGGTTGACATACTGATATTCTATCAGTTACGCAAACGCTTGTCTAGGTGTTTTGCTGATCGTGGGTCTAGCATATTGCCCCACATTTTACCGGCCATCATGTCTACCGGATCGGGCGCTTCGGTAGCGTCCTCAGCATCATCAATTTCGTCGGCAGTAAGTAATACATTAATAGTATCAATTGCGGTATCAGCATCGGGGCAACACACAACTAATTGCTTTGCGTCATCGTCTACGACGGCGTACCCGTCGCATCCGGTAAAGTCTCGTTCAATGTGCCATGACATAATATCACTCCTTTTGATTAATTATACCATACGCTTGTTATGGTATCCATTACGCTTACGTCTAGTGCGTTGTGGCTCTAAATTGCCGTCCTCTAGAAAGATACGATTGCCCTTAAAAGTATTACATGATTTGTGCGCTAGTGCAAGGTTATCTAGTTCCCAACCACCGCCGCGCGACAATGGCAAAATATGGTCAACGGTCGGCGGGTTGTGCTTAGAAAACTTATCAAGACACAAATAACATTCATTATCTTGGGCGGCAATCAAATGTTCTACTAGTTCACGTTTACTATTAAAAATGTCTAAGTACATTGTCATTGTGATGGAGGATACAGGATTCCTACGGTTGGCTTAGGGGTAGAAGGCTCGGGCGCTTGATTTGCTGTTCCGCGTCCTACACAACTAACTGGTGCTGGCGGTTCTGGCGCTTCTGACACATTGTAGTTTGTCATTATGAAGTCCTAATGAATGATGCTGCGTAGTTAGTTGTATAAGGCGTTACAAGAATATAAGTTCTTGTTGAACCGTCCCTCATTGAAACAGTTAATGTATCTCCTGCCACTCCACCAGAAGCAGAAGTGTAGAAATCAGATACCCCTCTTCCCGATGAAGTTGTACCTCTTTGAGAAGTAAACCAGATTCTTCCTGCTAAGACGCCCAAGTATACATCGGTTGTTACGGTTTGCGCTGAAGCGTTTTGGTTATATGTATACATATAACTTTTGTAAGTAGACCCGCTAGAAGTCCCAGTAACAGTAATTCTAAAATTATTTGCTGATGTTGCTGGAGCGCCAGGTTCGCGTGTAGAAGCACCTGATGGACTTCCCGAATACGGAGTAATAATTCCTAAAGGTTTGGGGTCCATCGAAGAAGGAAGTAAACTCTCAAATATACCAACCTGTGCTGTGTATGCTCCCTGAGTCAAATTACCAAACAAGAATCTATTGACTGTGACATCTAAATAATGAACGTACGATGTACTCACAGCACAATACGGTTGTGCAAGCATCAACGTAGCACTATCTAGGAGCAATCCAGTTGCATCAGTAACAGTATTGTCTGTTACATTTACTGTAATGCCAGTACCAGCGGCAGGGGCATACTTTCGCGCCTTCTTGTTTACGGCGTCCCAATCCTCAAAGATTGATATATTTAAAGTTGTAGAAGTATCCCAATACCTGTGAATACCAACATAGAAATCCATGCCAATAGAATTACTAGCCGCCGGGGACTTATACACCTTTGCAGAAACACTATTGATCTGAAAGGTAGAGGTATTGTCAGGAGTTCCGTTGGCCCAGGCAGCCACAGTCAATGTGGTTGTGGTGTTTGCCGTAATCAAAACAGGAGTAGTAGTTGCTCCGGTTCCCGTCATAATAGTTACATAACAGTTATTTGTTGATAAGTCTGATGCAGTCCAGTTTGACCCGCCAGATCGTGTAAGCGTTGTGGAATCTGCGCTGGACACGGCACCGCTAGACATTGTTCCGGTTCTAGTTGCTGCTGGATACCAAGTGTCATGAACAGTCCACCCGTTATCTGTAAGTTTAGTTCCTAGCCAAGTGGCCAAATCTCTTGCTGGAGTAGCAGAGTTGATAGTCGTGTTGTAGTATGCCATTTAGTTATTGTACCCCACTATGCCTCTAAACTCAAAGACGTTAATATTACTTGTACCGCCGCCGTTGAGCCTGATAAATTTGTAATAGTAATTGGTACGGCGCTAGTTGCACACCGGCCAATTGCGGCGGGCGTGACCCACCACGTCAAATGATCGGCGGTTGACACGACATCAAGAAATAGTCCATGATCGCCCGTTGGCGCCGTACCAGCGGCACGGCTAATGTCTGCATCACGAGTAGTAGAATCCGCATACATTCGTACACGACACGCACGATCCGTCTGAATTTTAGAAATAGCGTACGACTTCGACAACACTACGGTGCCAGTTTCATACGCGTTGTGCGCCAACGACGCAGTAGTTTTTGTTACTGTCTGTGCCGTTGTGCTGGCGCCAGTTAATCCTTGTTCGCCCTGAATGCCTTGTGGACCCTGTGGACCAATTAATGATGTACCTGCGGGCCAAACACCACCGGCCTTGGGTCCAAACAATGTTTTCGTAGAAGTATTTAAAAAGAAAT
>ERZ724522.764-NODE-764-length-19420-cov-6.751872_pt1 | contig 19420 bp, 21 predicted proteins | sample MGYA00376055_ERZ724522 | MGnify/ENA primary metagenome ERZ724522 (study PRJEB28724, sample SAMN07190884) | wastewater metagenome | isolation source: effluent of sewage treatment plant in Hong Hong | place: Hong Kong | collected 2016-03-17 ... | reverse complement strand
GACCGAACACGCGCGATCGTCGAGGCGGCGGAGAGACTCGCGAGGGCGATGAACCTCGACGTGTCGCCGCACGGTTCCGCTCGCTACGACCTGTCCCTCGAGGACGACCTGACGCCTGAAGCCGACGACGCGCTGCTTGTCCTCGCTCGCGCCCTCGCGCTCCCCGCCGAGCCCGCTCCCGCGTGGACGAGTAGGCCGCCGACCGAGCCCGGTTGGTACTTCGCTCGATGGGGCGGCGCTCCGGCGGGCGTCGTGCGTGTCGCGCGAGGGTACGACGAGAGCGACCCGACCCTGCACCTGTGGACGATGGGCGAGGAGCTTTGCGAGCCGCTCTCCGAGGTCGAGGGAGTCGAGTGGTGGCCCATGCCGATTCAGCCGCCGCCGGAGACGTGAGCGCGTCCACCGTTCCGGCTCGATCCGCTACAGCACCTCCATCCCCCACCAACTCCACGAGATCCGCTTCGCCGCGCTCGTGAGCGTCGTCGCGCACCACTGAGCCTTGAGACCCGTCGCCGAAGCGGGCCGGTTGGTCGTGTGCGTCGAGGCGAGCACCTCGTCGATGTAGAACTTGATGTTCGCGTTGGCCTCGTCGAACTCGATGCGGAGGTTGTACGCGGTCGATCCTGCAATTGCGACGCTCGTCGTCGTCACCGTGGCCGTGCTTCCGTCGCACGTCACTGTCCGCCAGTAGACCGTCCCGTCGCGGCCCGTGTCGTAGCTGAACGCTGCGACGTGCTGCGTGGTCGGCGTCGAGACTCCAGACAGGTCCGCGCTCGTGAACCCGATCCACCACCGGATGTTCGCGATCGACGCCGCGCTGAGCACCTTCCACGTCGAGCGCGGGTTCCAGTCTCGGAACGCGACGTTCGCCGCCGTGATGCGCCCCGCCGTGTTCCCGCTCACCGCGCCGGTCTGGCACAGCTCGTAGCAGCCAGACACGGTGTCGGCGGCGGAGGGCGTCCCGGATGACGTGGGGTCGGCTGCGAGTCCGAACCGGGAGACCGTGGTCGCGCCGACGTCGTGCTGGACGAACACGATGCGCCGGTCGAAGAAGAACGGCCTCACCCACTCCCGGGCAAGCTGGCCGAGCGCGGACGACTTCGGGATCGAACTTGCCGTCGCCGTCGTCGCCGCAGCCTCGACCGCCGCGGAGCCGAGCCCGAGCGTCGTTCTGGCCGTGGCCGCATCGGAGTCGTCGACGAGCGTCGCGCCGAACGACGAGATTCCGTGCGCGGTCGTGTTCGAGGTGTGGTCGTCCAGGTCCGACGCGACCGACGAAGCCGCCCCAGCCGCGTCGAAGTCGCCCGTGCTGGCCGTGGCCGCGCTGCCCAGCCCGAGCGTGGTCCGCTGCGCCGCGGCGTCCGCATCGTCGAGGAGAGCCTTCCCCGCGCTCGTCACGTCGCCGCCGAGCTTCGACGTGCTGACCGCGCCCGAGTCGATCGTCCACGTCGTTCCCGCGCTCGAGACGGTGATGTCGCCCTTGTCGCCGTCCGTGACGCTGACGATCGCCTCGCCGTTGATCGTGACCGAGCCGGACCCCTTGCTCTCGAGGTTCAGGTCGAGATCGGCTGCGTCCCCGACCGGCGCGACCGACACCACGTCTTCCGACACGGACAGCTCCACCCCGTCGGCGCTGTCCGGCGAAAACCGGAGCTGCATCGAGTAGGACGTCGAGCCCGAAGCGTCCCGGTTTTCTTCAGTCTGGATGCCGAGGTTCATGTGGTCACGTAGACGCGAAGGATGCGGTCGGCGGCCTCGAGCTCGAGCACGCTCACGTCGAGCTGATCGGAAGTCTGGCTCTGCGCTTCGAGGTACAGGTCCGAGTAGTCCGTGATCGAGGCAGCTTCCTCCTCGGTCAACTCTTGCTCAGTCGTCTTGAATGAGCCGGCTTCTGCTGGAAGGTCGATGTACTCGGCGATGAGCGTCGCGCCTTGGTAGAGCCTGAGCGTGAACGTCTGGAGCGCGTCGGACCCCTGAGCGCGGATCTTGATCTTGAGTCCGTCGACCTGGTTGGGATGATCGGCAGGGTCCACCTTGACCCGAATCGGGTCTGCCGCTGCGTTGGAGATGTAGGTCGAGTCGTTCGGGGACGAGATCGGATCCGACGTGCACAGGATCGTGGTCCCCGCGCCGTTCTTCGACCACGCGGCGTCCGATCCGGACACGGAGATCGGGGCTTTGATCTGCGGCACGGGCTAGTCCTCGGTGAAGAAGAGCATGAGCTGGAAGTCGGTCGCCGGGCCGGACGAGGCCGAGGTCGTGAGCCAGACATACGAGTTCGCGGGGATCGTCGCGTCGCTGAACGTCGTGCTCGTCGCGCCGGTCGTCGTGCTCGTTACGGTCTGGCCGGCCGAGAACAGGTTGTTCCCCGAGCCGGATCGAGACGTGTCGTGCTTCACCTGGTACGTGACGCTCGGGCTCGTACCGAGCACGACCGCGGTCGCCTGCGTGACCGTGATCGCGCGCTTGGTGAAGTAGAACCCCTTGTTCTCCGACGCGGTGGGGTTCGCCAGCGTGATCCCCATCGTCTGCTCTTGGCGCAGGGACACCTCGAGCCACGCCGCGCCCGTGTACCGGAACATCTTGTCCGTGGCGTTGTCCCACAGCCACCACCCTTCCTTCGGCGTCGAGAACTTCCACGCGCCGTTCAGGTAGAACGCGACGCTCCCCGCCTGGCCCGTCCACGCTCCGGTTGGAGACGCAGCGATCAGGTAGCGGTCGCCCTGCGTCGGCGATCCGGGCGGGGTCGCCGTGGTTCGGTTGATGACGGCGAGGTGGACGTGCGCGTCGACGTACGCGATGGCCTCGTTGACCGTGACCGGGGCGGATTGGTTCTGCGCGACGTCGGGCGCTCCGAGTTGGGTGCTTGCCATGGGATCCTCACACGATGCCCGACGCGGCCTTCGAGCGACCGACGACGGAGTGAATCTGGTACACGCGGATGTGCAGGCCCGTCTTCGGGACACCCGCGGAGACGGAGAAGTCCGTGACCTGGTTCGCGTTCGAGTAGGTCGTGCTCGTGGCACCCGACACCGTGATCGTGCGCAGGACGCTCGACTCGGCGTCGTTCAGGATCTCGACCTCGTAGACCTCGGACGTGTCGAGGAGCGGCGGCGTCGCGGTGCCGAGCGGCGAGTAGATCCCGCGCGTCCGTCGCACCCATGACAGCACGATGTCGCCCGACGAGTTCCGATCTCCTCGAAGCTGGCACGGCGAGTAGTGCCGGAGCGTGTTGCACTCCTGCGATTGCGCCTGGCTCGTGAACTGCGACACGATCCCGCCGAGCGCCACGGCCTTGAAGTAGCGCGTCGTGTCGATGTCCGAGTAGGAGACGGAGCGGAACTGCACGCCCGGCCCGTCGAGGAGCACGAACGGCTCGCCCGAGACGTGGCCGGTCAGCGCGTCCTCCGTGTTCCCCAGCCCGCGCAGGAACGTCGACAGCGTGTAGGTGCCGTCGGGCTGGAGCGTCGCGGTCGCGAAGGCCACGATCTCGCGCCCGATCATGCAGAGGTTCGTGCCGTTCAGCACGTCCGACTCCGCCGCGCTCGAAAGCTCGCCGTTGAAGAGCGAGACGTTGACCGTCGACTTGCGGTCCCAGTACGCGACCGAGATCGAGGTGCCCGACAGCACGCCGGTCGTCCTGCCCATGTACGCCTCGGACAGCACGTCGGCGTCGAGCTGGAACGTCGAGTCGTCCGACGAGCCGTAGAGCCCCGCGCCCTGAAACACGACGGAGCGATCGTAGAAGCTCGTCGCGTAGTAGAAGCCGGGCACCTCCTCGTCGACGGTGCGCAGCGGGCAGAAGTCGATGAGCTGGAGCTCCATCTCCGGGGTCGTGTAGACCTTGCGCGTGACGGAGGCGCCTTCCTCGGCCGGCGAGCCCGTGAACGTGAGGACGTCGGCTTCCTCCGTGACGCCCTCGCATTGCAGAAGCGAGTTCACGCCGCGGTCGACCTTCGAGAGCAGGACGCGCCAGTCCGTTCCGTGCGCCGTGACCGTCACGACGTCGTTCTCCTGCGTCGTGATCTTCGACGGCGGCAGCGACAGCGTGACCTTCTGCCGGTTCGCGTGCGCCGTCCAGTACGTTCGGCGCGCGATGTCCTGAGCCTCGCTCGGCGTCAGCACGATCCCCGACAGGTCGACCGAGAACACGTTGTCCGAGCCGCCAGACCGGAACCCGCCGCGGTACTTTTGCGAGCCCGACTGGTAGGACATGTTCGGGTCGGTGTACGAGACGTTCACCTCGACCGGGAGCTGAGGCGTCTGCACGTCGACGACTTCGAGCACCTGCGGCGTGTCCGAGCCTTCCTCCGTCGCGGCGAGCGCCTCTTCGTCGCTCGTGATCTCGACCTCGCTCGTGTTCGTGCGCGAGAAGAAGTAGAGCACCCCTCCACGCTCCTGCGTGAGGATGTCGAACGCGAGCATGAGCGGGCGGAGTTGCTGCACGCACGTCTGCGGGCCGCGCACGATGTACCCGCGCACGTTCCCGTCGACGCCCGTCACGTCGAAGTCCTCCTCAGGTCGGCCCGCGCGGATCAGGATGTCCGAGATCGCATCCGCCACGGTCTTCGTGCCGCTCACCTGCTCGACGAGGAACTGAAGCTGCGGCATCGAGTTGCCGAAGTCGGAGAGCTGGAGCCCGGTGATGACGACGTACGCCTTCCCGCGCCGCCCCGAGACGTTGCCCGAGCCCTCGTACGACTCGATGAGCGGGTCGGCGGTCTGCGACTCCGTGCCCGTGTAGAACGTGAACGCGCTCGCCTTGTTCGGTGAGAACTCGGGGAGGTCCTGCGTGATCGTGATTGTCGGCGAGCTGGAGGCCGTGACCGCGTTCGAGTTGCGAAGCCGCGCCGTCGAGTTCCCGCTCGCCTCGTCCTTGCTCGACGACAGGACGCGGAACGTGCCGTTGTTGTTCGCGTTCGCGAAGCCCGAGACGACGCAGTTCTTCCCCGAGCGGAGCTGCGACAGGTCGGGGCCGCCGCTCGGGCTCGTGAGATCCTGGTACGTCGTGACCTGGTACGCCTGGAGGACCGAGTTCCAGTTCTGCACGTCCGTCTTCGTGCAAGCGATCTGGTTCGACGAGATCGACACGTCCGCGTCGGCGTTGTAGAGCAGGTTGCCGTTCGCCCAGATGCGCGAGATCCGGTAGATCGGCCCTTCGCACACGGACACCGCCACGTCGACCGAGTAGGAGTACGTCGTCTGCGTCGGACCGCCGCCCTTGCCGCCGACCTCGTGCTCCGACTCGATCAGGTCCGACTTCCACACGACCGTGCCGGGAACGCGCGCGGTGCCGATGACGAAGTTGACCGGCGAGCCTTCGCTGCCCGACTGGAGCTTGAGATCGTCGAGGCGCGGTCCCTTCGTGTCGGGCGGAGGGAAGAGGAACGTGTTGTCGATGTACCCGCCGATCGCAGCGCCGACGACGCCGCCGACACCGGGGAGGAGCGCGTTTCCTGCGGCCTGGAGTGCGATGGTTGCCATGCGTCAGTCCTCGAGCCCTCGGAATCGCCAAGCGGAGTGGATGCGCGAGCGCCAGCCCTGCGTGAGCCCGTGCTCGACGACGGCGCGACGGCCTTCGCTCCAGGCGTGGATCATGCCTGCGTCGGTGAGCATCCCGACGTGCTGCGGAGTCTCGCTGCGCTTCTCGGGCGGGAGCGTGGCCGGGTCGATGATCCAGAACACGAGCACGTCGCCCGCGCGCGCTTCGTCGACCTCAATGCGGTCGAGGTTGGCCGAGAGCCCCGCGAGTAGCTCGGCCGGAACAGGTTGCCGCGGGTAGTCGGCGCGGTCCGTGACCTCGAGGCCGGCGTCGCGCGCGGTGCCGACGAGCAGCCCGATGCAGTCCACGCCGGCACCGCGCGCCCGTCCCTGATGACGGAACGGCGTGCCCTGATAGGCGCGAGCGGCTTTCACGATGTCGGCTCGGGAGACCATGCTCAGCTCGTCGGCGTCTCGATGGTCTTGTCCGTGCCGGGGATCGACTCCTCGCCGCGGAAGTTCACGACGTTGGAGAACTTCGCGATGCACGTCGCGCGCGTCTTGTCGCAGCCCGGGGAGAGCACGAACGAGTCCGTCGCCGAGATCGGGAACGGCGTGCGCAGGTAGAGCCGGATCGTCTTCGTCGAGTTCGTGTAGTCGCGCACCTTCGACTCGACGTTGATGTTCGGGCCCGAGATCCACGTCAGCGTCCCGTCGTTCCAGTAGTCATCGGACGTGCTCGAGAGACCCGATGCGCGCACCTCGATCCTGTCGTCGTTCACGGTCGTGACGGTCGTCGTCTCCTGGAGCGGCCCGAGCGCGACACCGCACCGAGCATCCCCGAGGTCCGCGTCGCAGTTGCGCGAGTAGACGTGCCCCACGGCGAAGCGAAGCCAGTACGGGATCCCCGACACCTGCGCGGTCCACTTCTCGCCGTCGAACTTCGTCTCCGTGATCCAGTACCGCGCGTGCTGGAGCGCCCCGGCCCACGGGTAGAGCCAGTCGACGAGGTACTCGTTCACCTCGGCTTCGCGGAACCGGCCAGCGCGCAGGTCGTCGAACGTGATCGCGCTCGACGAGAGCACGCCGCGCGTCTCGAAGTTCTGCTCCTCGAGCGCGGCCTGCTTTCGGATCGCCGTCGCATCGAGTCCACCGATCGGCGTGTAGTCGAACAGGTCGAACGTGAGCGTGTGGTCGTGGTCGGTCAGGTGCAGGTCGAAGCCGTCCGTGCGTCGGATCCACCACAGTCGAGCGTGGCGGTGCGACTGGCGCGGCGCGACGAGCGAATCAGCCGCCGCCGAGGGCGAGTAGGGCATCTCGCAACCCTCCTTCCATCTCGGGGAGCGGCGCGTTCCGGTCGATGTCGACCTCGGGCGTGTAGGCGCGAAGCCACGTCACGAGTTCGGTGTGTCCCTGCGGGCTTCCGAGCAAGTCCATGATCGGCGAGCGCGTCTCGGGGTCGAGCGCCATGAGCAGCTCGAGCGTGTCGCGTTTCACCCGGCCTTCGCTGAGCAGGTCGAGCGCCGCCTGCTGCTTCAGCTTGTGCATCCAGTGCTCGGTCTCGAGCGCGTCGATCCGCTCCTCGGTCAGCTCGCCGAGGTGCGCCTTCAGTTTGACCGCGTGCGCGTAGAAGCGGCGGAACTCGCGCTCCGTGTCGCGGATCTGCACCTCGACACCTTCGAGCTGCATCTGATGGCGCGCGCGCTCCAGGTCGTTCGTAGGCATGTCCTTCCGCCGCATCTCCTCGCGCTCGATGTAGAGCGTGCAGAGCCCTTGCCAGCGACCGCGCAGCTCGCGGACCGCTTGCTTGAACATCCCGTACGGCGTCCCTCCGGCCCGCGCCACGATGTAGTGGTCGATCTGATGCGCCGAGTGGAACGGGCGGTACGTCGCGAGAAGCGAGCGGAGTGTGTCGGCTTCGATCATGGGGTGATGGCCGCGCCTTGGTTGATGATCTTGTAGGTAGACGTCACGAGCGACGACTTCGTGAGGTACGTGTCTGCCGCGATCGTGTGCTCCTCGACGAGATCCGTGTGTCCTCCAGCCGTGGCGACGATCCCGCCCGCGATGTAGTTGAACGCACCGATCGAGCACGTCGCCGACTCGGCTCGCGTCGACGTCATGGCGCTCATCGCGCTCCAGGTGTCGGTCGACTCGACGTAGGTGTAGACGTTCGAGACGTTCGTCGAGACGTTCACCGCGCCGCCGTAGCTGTAGATGTCGGTGCCGTTCTCAACCGAGGCGTTCCGGCTCGTCGACGCTCCGGGCCGCGACGTCTTGGCCGTCCAGGTGTCGATCACGTACGTGTCGGTTTCGTTCGCGAGTCCGTCGGTCAGCACGGCCTTGGAGTTCACGCCCGCGCACGGGTTCCACGACTGCCGACGCCCAGACGGACGCTCGGTCTGCGCCGTCCACGAATCGCCCGAGACGAGGTAGGACTGCACGTCCCACTGCGTCGTGCCGTTCTGCCCGTTGAAGAAGACGATCGACGTGCCGAGCGTGACGCCGCCGCACTCCTGCCAGCCGACGATCCCGCTCGTCTTGAGCGTGAACGTGTCGGGATCATACTCGACGATCTTCTTGTAGTTCGTCGACGAGCCCGAGCCGTCGTCGATCCCCACGAAGTAGCTCTTGCTGCCGAACGCGACGAGCGCGCCCTCCTTCGTTCCGATCGCCGTCGGGATGCTGCTGCGCACCGTCCACGAGTCGAGCTGCGAGTCGTACTCGCGCGACACCGAATCGTAGAGCGTGCTCGGCTCGCCTCCGAACACGAAGAAGTGCAGGTTCACCGGCGGATCCGCGACGAAGTTCGCCGTGCCCGCGATCACGATCCAGCTTCCCGCCGACGTCGCGTTGTCGATCAGCGCAAGCGTAACCGAGTCGCCCGCCGCCATCGTCGCGAGCAGGTTGCTCGAGTTGTCGACGAGGTTGAACGAGTTCGACCCCGAGTTGATGACGTACCCGATCGGACCGCCCTTCTGGAGTTGCCGCGCGCTCTGGAGCTTGATGTTGATCGAGCCGCTCGTCGTCGCGACGGTGTGAACGCGGTACAGGTTGAAGTTCAGCGTCACGGTCGAGCCCGTGGTCTGATCCTTCGCGCGTCCGTAGAAGGCGGCTTCGGCGATCACTTCGTCCACCACACCTTCGCGCCGGTGCCGTCGATGCCGAGGATGATCTCGCACGACGTCGTGCTCGGCAGGGACAGGATCTCCGTGTCCGCGCTGTTCCGAATCGAGAGTGCCTGCGTGCCGCCGTTCTTGACGAAGAAGAACGGGCCTCCGGGCTGGAGCGTCTTGGCGTCGGGCAGGAACATCTTGACGCCCGTGACGGTCGGGTTGATCTGGATCGCGCGGCCCGTGTTGACCGAGATCGACACGTTGTCCGTGACGTCCCCGAAGTTGTACGCGCCGCCGTAGAAGTAGACGTCGGGCTGCGCCGTCTCGTTCACGAGCTCGATGATGCCGACCGGCGGCACGCTCATCGTCCCGTAGCTGTCGATCGTGATGTCGAACAGGTCGTCGACGTCCTTCTCGAAGCGGCACGGCACGTCGAACTCGAAGCCGGCCTTGACCTGCGTCCCCAGCGTCGGCGCGGTCGTGAACGTCACGATGCCCGTCGTCGTGTCCACGCTCCACCCGCTCGTCTGGTTCACCGCGCCGAGCGCCACGACCACGGTCCCGCTGACCGGCTTCGTGATCGGACGCACGACCGAGAACGAGCCCGAGGTGTACGTCTTGATGAGCTGGAACGTCGTCGTCGTGCCGTCGCCGGTCCCGATCACTTGGTCCTGATGGTTCACCGCCGCCACGCCCCACCCGCCCGACGTCGTGCGTCCGTCCGCGGTGCTCGCGAAGTCGCCCCAGTCCTTGTAGCGGAAGCCGTAGAGCGCGCCGGAACGCGCGAGGTAGAAGTCCCTGAGCGTCGAGAGCTGCGCGGGCGTCTTCGTGCCGTACGACACGTCGCCGCGCCGGCGAGCCGTGGCCCATCGACCCACGCGCTCCTCCGCGCCGCTCGGCAGCACGACGATCTCCGTCTTGAACCCCGGGCCGAACTTGGACCCGTAGGAGATGTCGGTCGGGAACTGGACTTCGTGGAACCCCATCGGTCACAGCCTCTTCTTGAGGTCGCGCGTGATCTGCGCCGCGGACCTGCGGAACGAGTCGGCGTCCTTCGTCACGACGGTCATCGAGACGTGCGTCGTGTTGTTCTGGACGGGTGCGGCCTGCGCGATGCCGTCCGACCGCACGCCGAGCTTCCCGTCCGGACCGCGCGTGAGCGGCATGATCGCCTCGGGCCCGGCCTCGCCGAGCAACCCCGTGCGACCGCCGCTCATCGGGAAGTAGGTCGGCTGATCGAAGATCCCGCCCGACGCGAACGGAACGACCGAGCCGCGGTAGAACGCACCGCCGAGAGCGAACCGCATCGGGTTGCCGTCCTCGAACACGTCGCCGCGCGCGAAGATGCCGCCGCCCGTGCCGCCCGCACCCGCGCCGCCCGTGAAGAGCCCCGAGAAGAGCCCGCCGAGCGAGTCCGTGAGCGGCTTCGTGACGAACTGGCGGAATGCGAGCTGCGAGAGTTCGCGCCCGATGTCCCGCACCGCGTCGTTGAAGCTCTTCGCCTGGTAGATCGCATCCTCGAACCCCGACGCGAGCGTGCGGCCGAAGTCCTTCCCGAGCTGATCGAGGTCGCGCAGGCGTTGGAACTCTTGGAACTCGCGGCCCATCTGCTCGACGAGCGCGGCGCGGTCCTGGACGCCGGCACGGATCGCCTCGTTCTCGACGTCGCGGAGGAACAGCGCGCGCTCCCGCTCGTCGTTCGACAGGCCGATGAGTCCCCGTTCCTGCGAGATCGAACGCTGGAGTTCCTCGAGCCGGCGCTGGCCTTCTGCTGCGTTCGCGTCGAACTCGGGGCCGAACACGTCCTGCGCGGCCGGGGTCTGCGACGTGTCGGGGATGAACGGGCCGTACTTGTCGACGGGGCTCTCCTCCTTCAGCGCCTTCAGTTCCGCGATGCGCCGAACCAGGTCGGTGACTTGCTGGATCGCCTGCGATTGATCGGGGATGAGTTGGTCGACCGTGCCCGGATCCTCGCCGAGCGCGATCATCGCCTCACGGTAGGCGCTCGTGAGCGACTCCACGCGCTGCGTCGCCTTGCGGATCTCTTGGTCGACCGGATCGAGGCTGATCGAGTTCGCCTCTTCCTGGAGGCTGCGGATGTACTCGGAGAGATCCTTCGCGGCCTTGTCGCGTTCGTTCTCGGCCTGAGCCCGCGCGCGCTTCTCGAGCGCCTCCGTCGAGCGCCTTGTCGCCTGCGTCGCGGCGTCCTGCGCGTCGCGCTCTGCGTCGAGCGAAGCGACACGGGCTCGTTCTGCGGCTTCCGCGGCGCGCGTGGCCTGCTCGAGGACACGCATCGCCTGTTCGTCCTCGGCTCCGACGACGAGAGGTTGCTGGCTCTGGGATGCGGCGTCGACCAGCCGTTTGTATGCGGCCTGGACCTCCTGCGGCTGCGTCTCGATGGCGATCTCGATCGGGATCGGAGGAAGCTCTCCGACCTCGATCGAGTTCCGGAATGTGTCGATCGCCGAGCGGATCTTGAGCGTCGCGTTCGAGAAGCCCTCGACGGTCTGCTCTTCGACCGTTTTCGCGATCTGCGTCGCGGATTCGGTCTCGAACGCGCCCTTGATCTGTCCGCGTAGGACGCGGAGGCTCGTCGACAGGTTCGGCGACTTCAGCGCGTTCGCCGTCACCTCGTCGATGACCGCTGCCACACCCTCCGGAGTGCGCTGACTGGCCCGGCTCTGTTCGGCGGCCTTGTCCAGCGCGTCGAAGAAGCCGAGCCCGTCCCTCTGCGCTTGGACGTACCGCTGCCCGAACGCCTCCATCGAAGCCGACATCTGCTCGTTCTTGGCCGTGACGGTCTGAGCCTGGATGCCGTAGATCCGCGAGAACTCGTTCGTCGAGTTCGCGAGCGCGTCGATGACCTGTCGCGTTCCGTCGGCACCGCCGCGGATGAGCGCGAACACGGCGGCCGAGTCGCGGCTCCCGAAGACGCTGTTGATGACTCCAGCGTTACCGCGCGTCTTCGTTCCGATCTCATCGACGACTCGGATCAAGTCGAGAGCGCCGTTCGCGTCCTTATCGAGGTTCACTCCGAGATCGCGGAGCTTCGCGTTGACGGGATCCGTCGAGTCCGACACCGCGAGGAGGATCCTCTTGAGCGCGTCGGCTCCCTGGCCCGGGGCGACCTCGCGCGAGATCTTCGTGAGCGCGACTTGCACCTGATCGAGGTCGACTCCGACCTGTTTCGCGACGGGACCAACTTCGGCGACGGCGCGCGAGAACTCGTCGAACTTCTTCCCGCTCTCGTTCGCGCCGACGAACGTGCGCTCAAGTACGCCGGCGATCTGCGATCCGCTGAGGTTGTAGTTCGACACGAGGTCGCCAACCGAGCCGGCGAGCTGCGCGATGTTCTGCCCGGACGCGCGCGCGACGTCTGAGAGCGCGGTGAGCACGAGCTTCGCTTCCTGCCCATCGCGGATCTGGGAGCGGAGCGCCTCGTTTGCTGCAACCACGTCCTCGAGCTTCAGCCCGCTCCGCGCCGAGACGCTGAGAACGGTCTCGGAACTCTGCCGCGGAGTCTCCCCGCGAGGGAGAAGCGCGACCGTCTGCCGCTGGAGGATCTCGAACTGCTTCGCCTTGTCGATCGCCTCGTCGATCTTCGAGCTGACGTAGACGTAGCCCGCGCCGATGGCCGTGATCCCCGCTGCGGCGCCGGCAGAGAGGCCGAAGAGTCCGCTGAGCGCGGTCGTCGCGGCCTGTCCGCGCGAGGCGATCTGCGCCAGCTGCTCTCCGACGGGCCCGAGCTCGGCGACGAGCGTCCCGGCCCCGGACAGGTCTCCGAGCCCCTTCGGAACGATCCCGCTTTCGGTCTGCTTGCGGAGCCTCTCGGTCTCCCGGTTCGCGCGCTCCTCGGTTGTGATGAATCGCCCCAGTTCATCGCGAGCCCGAATCACCTCCTGCGTCGCACGGGATTGCGCCGTAACGAACCGGCCGCGCTCATCCCGAGCCCGAGCGACTTCCACGGAAGACCGGCGCTCGGCACCGGATGCGCCATCTACGGCTTTCTCAAGCTCCTTCGTCTGCCGAACCGTGTCCTTGGCTGCGTCGCCCGCTTCCTTCGTGGCACGACGAAACTCCGCCGCGCCCTCTTTGGCTTTACGGGCGTCGATCGCGAGGGAGAGGGTGGGCATATATCCGATTTCCTAGAAGGCGGGTAGGGTGGTCGGGTACCCCGGTTGCCCCATCACGGAGGGCCAAGGCATGAGCTCGCAGGCGAAAGACAACCCCGGAACCGCGTGGAGATCCGCGCAGGCCGTCAAGGCGAACAACTGGAAGCAGGTCGGCACCGTGCTCGCGATCGTGGCCGCCTTGATCGGCGTGTACCTCGTGCTGTGGTACGTCCGCGCATCCAGCCGACTCGACGATGACGTGCGTGCCGTGCTGTCCGCGAGCGGGATCGACAACCCGACGTCGCGCGAGATCGAGGAGATGCGCGCGCTCATCCGCGACGCGAGCCTCAAGAGCGGTCGCAGCACGGGTGACGTCGCGGCATCCATGGCGGCATCGGCGCGGGCCCGCTGACCGCCCATCACTGCGCGCGCTGCTTCGCCGCCCAGCCGAGGAACGTCACGTCGAGCTCGTGGAGCATGTCCGCGAGTTCCTCCCGCTCCGCCGGGTCCGTGTAGCCGCGCAGGTCCATCCAGTTCGACAGCTCCGTGAAGAGCAACGGCTGCGGAGCCGCGCCAGCCATCCCGAGCGAGACGAACTGCCTCGTCGGATGCAGCTCGAGCCACGCGCGCCAGACGTGCGCGAGGTCGTCGAAGAGGATGGGGCGTTCGGTCCATGTCGGCGTGTCTTCTCCGCGCTCGGCGCGCTTCCTCAGGAACTCGGCCCGGTCCCCGACGGCGAGGCCCCATTCGAGGACCGCTCGGAGTTTCCCAGCGACTCCTCCCGCTCGTCGGCGCGGAAGAGGTCGAGTTCCCCCGACGTCTCGAGCACCCACTCGTAGAAGTGCGAGAAGCGCGGGTCGCTCAGGTACTCGACGGCCTTCTCGACCGAGTACGGCACCGGATCGCCCGTGGCTTCGTCGTCGATGCCGCTCCAGTCGCGCAGGATGTGCTCGGCGTGGAGCCGAACGAGGATCGAGGCGACCTCCTGCACCGGCATCTCGCCGCGGCGCAGCTTCGAGCGGTGCGGGTGGAACGCCTTGCGGTGCGCAGTGAGGTAGGCCGGGTTGTTCGCTCGAGCGATGCGCGCCCGAACGCCCGATGCGTAGTGCGCCCAAACGCCGTCCTTTTCGCGAGACGGGTCGGGCATGAGGGAAGAGAGCTTGGTCATGTGGGTCTTTCAGTCCATGGGCAGCGTCTTGGCCTTCTCGACGATGAACTCGTAGAGGCCGTGACGCATCACCAGTTGTTCGACGACGTTCGCGGGCTTGAACTCGAGCGCCGCGCCCGTGTGCTCGTGGGTCATGTTCTCCCAGTCGAGGAGAACGACGCGCGACACCGCTTCCATCTCCGCCGTGTCGATGACGGCGCGCTCGGAGTCGAGGATCGGCCGGCGCAGGCTCTCCGATTCGCGTCGGAGCAGCGCGGACACGGTGCCGGCGAACGATCGCGAGCCCCACGCCGCGATCTTCAGGCGCACGCCGCGGCGCCAGTAGAACCACACGCCTTCCGGGCGCACGTCGCGCTCGGGTAGGCGGAAGGACATGGACGTGTCGGGGGTCATGGTGGGTCTATCTCGCGTGTTCGTGGGTCGCACCGCCGAGCCCCACGCGAGGCCCGGCGGCGTTCGTCTCAGATCAGGGTCACGGCGCGGTCGAGCGCGCGATCCTCATCGCGATCAGCTCCGTCGAGTGCATGATCGCCGTGAAGTTCAGCGTCAGGAACACGTCGGTGTTGATCCCCGTCGACACCGCCTTGCCGTCCGAGAACTTCACGTTCGGCAGGTCGATGACGTAGGCGTTGCTGCTCGCGTCGACGATCTTCAGCGCGAGGCTCGTCGCCGTCATGTTGCGGTACTTGTCGAGCAGCGTGTTGCTCGTGAAGTACGCCTCGATCGAGCCCGTGACCTCGATCGCGCCGGTGCCGATCGAGATCGCACCGAGCGTCGCGATCTGCCCACGCGCGCGCAGGTTGTTCTTGAGTGCGAGGGACAGCTTCGTGATCGAGAGCGCCGTACCGCCCTCCATGAGCGCCGAGATGTGGTCGACGGTGTTCATCACGGAGAACGTCGGAGCCGCCGTGTTCGTGCCCGTGCCGACCGTCGCCGAGCCGCTCACCTCGTTCTTGCCGATCAGGCTGAACGAGCCCTTCGCGACCGCGCCGACCGCGAAGTCGAGCGAGAATCCGTCGATGCACATGCCCGTGTAGACGGCGAACGTGCTCGACAGGTCGGTGTAGCTCTTCTCGATCGACATCGACTTGAGCGTGACGCCCGTCTTGATCTCGGGCATCTGGCGAACCGTGACGGTGCCGGAGTTCTGCGTGCCGGCGCTCATCGCGAGCTGCGTGACGGTCAGCACCTTGTTCGACCCCGTGATCGACACGATCTTCGCGTATCCGTTGTTCGCCGCGGCGGTGAAGCTCGCGAGGCGCACCCACTTGCCGACGCTCGTGGTCGCGTTCAGGCCCAGCGCGACCCAGTTCGTCGTGGTCAGCGTGAGCGTGAAGTTCGAGCCCGAGGTCGCGATGGTGATCGCGTCCGAGCCCGAGTTGTGCGAGATGTCGACCGCGCTCGGCCACGTCGCATCGGACAGGAGCGCGTACTCCATCCAGTCGTCGAACGCCGAGTACGAGAACTCGATCTGCATGTCCCCGCCCGCGTTCTGGTCGACGCGGATCAGGTCGGTCGTGTTGCGGTCCGAGCGAAGCTCCTGGCTCGTGACCGTGCTCGTCTTCTTCTGGAGCGACTCGCTCGTGAATCGCAGGTTCTTCAGGGTCGGCGGGCCCGACGGCGTGGTGCCGTAGGTGCTCTCGACGACGTAGGCAAGGCCTACCCGGTTTGCGTCGGACATGGATCAGTACCCCTCGCTCATCAGGCGATTTGGTCCCACTGGAAGGGGCAGGTCACGCTGACCTGCCACCACGCTCCCGCTCGCTGCGTCCCGCTGACGAGGGGTGTCTTGAAGGTGACTCCGCGATCCGAGACGGACCGGAAGTGCTGCGCGATCTGATCCGCGAGCCGGAGGGCGGAGAGCTCCCCCGTCTCGAGCGGAACGAAGATCAGCGCGGAGCCCAGTCCGACGGTGCGGTAGGTGCGCGAGTCGCCGCGCCGCTCGGCCACCGTCGTTGCTCCGTGGAGCACGCTGAAGCGCGCCCACAGTTCCGTGGGGTCGCGGCCGACGTCGTCTTCTCCGTCGTACTGGACCTCGATCCCGTGCGCGACCGTGGCGACGTCGTGGAAGCGCGATCGCAGCACGGCGGCCGCATTCGCGGAGCTCAGGCTCAGGGGCGCGGAGCCGGCGACGCGATCGAGCTGGAAGTCCGCGCGGAACGACATCCTGACGTCCGTGCGCCAGAACGCCCCGTCTCGCCGGCCGAGCTCGATCTGCGGGAGTTCGAACGTAACCTGCGCATACTTGACCGCGCGCAGCGCGTCGATGATCGAGTCCGCGATCGATAGCGAAGGGCCGTCGCCTTCGCCGAGCGGAGCCATGATCGAGCAGACGAGCTCGCCCGACTTCCGGAAGACCGGCCGGGACTCCATCGTGAGCTGGTCGGATTCGCCCGGCCGCACCGCGACGCGAACCCATCGGGTCTCCGAGATCGGTCCGAGCACCGCGTTGTCGTAGGCGGCGCCGAGCTTCAGGGGCTCGATCACCTGGCTTTGCACGCGCTCGCGGAGCAGGTTGGAGAGCGTCTCCCACGGCCCGAGGTCGGAGCCGTCATAGAACGACGCGCTGAGCGTTGCCGTCGCGTCGATTCGGCCGGCGACGGATCCCGTTCCCGTGGCAGCCGCGGACAGCGACGACGTCGCGGCGATGGTGCCCGACGCGGAGACGATCAGCATCGCGGACGCGGCGAGCGACGAGGTTGCAGCGATCACGCCAGCCATGGCGCCCGAGCCGCTCATCGAGGCGGCGGCCACGGAGGATGCGGCGCAAGACCCGCTGAGCGCCCCGACCCCCCCCATGGCCGCCGTGAGACTCGAAGAGCTCGAGATCGCCCCGGAGATCTCGAAGACGCTTGGGATCTTCAGCTCGACCGAGTTCACCCGGATCCGGTCCGAGGTCGACGTGCCGATGTCGGTGACCTGGATCGCGAGCGCCGAGTAGTCAGACAGCGGAGCTGAGAAGTCGAGGTCGAACTCATACGTCGTCATCACCGAGGAGAGAGTCGTCGTCACCGAAGTGATGACGTTGCTTCCACCAAGCCCGAGATCAAGCAGACTGACTTCGACCTCTGCGCTGGACGAACCAGACGAATCCGACTGACCTCGAAACCGAAGGACGTGGCCGTCTCCAACTTCAGGCGAGAACCCCGGCGCTTCGAGCGTGACCTGGAAGTCCTTCGAGTCTGCGATCGACTCGACGTAGCTCGTATCGTCGCCCGAATCGACGCTCTTCGCGATGATCGCAGCCACGTCGCTGCCACCAACCAGGGTGTACCCCGAGTTGCTGACCGTCGAAGTGGGATGCGACGTGAAGGTCACCGAATCAGTCCTTCGAGTACACCGCCGCACCGGCGGAGATCTGAGGCGTGATGCCGTTCGACACGGAGAGCGACGAGCTGAGCGCGCCGCTTCCGATCAGGATTCCCCCGCTCGCCGCCGAGCAGATGCCCCAGTGCGTGAGCGTGTTCGTTCCCCCCGTGCACTGGGGGAAGTTGACGGTCGCTGTGTTCGAGGCCTGGTTGCCCGAGACGGTCCAGCCGCCCGAGTTCCTGGCGACTGCGACGCGTGCGTAGCTCGTGTAGGTCGCCTCGTTCGTGCTCGGTCCGCCGGCTTCGCCCGGGTCCGCGGTGTACGCCGCGAGGTAGAGCGATCCCGCGGACGCGCTTCCCCTGAGCCCTCCCGCGTCACCGATGCCGGTGATGTCGGTGTTGTTGAAGATCAGGAGGAGCTGCGCGTTCTCGAACGTGTTGGAGTCACTCATTGCCGTCATCCACCTGAACTTGGTTCAGCTCTTCGAACGTGATTCCGACCATGCCGTTCGCGGCCTGGATCGAGTAGCCGCCGCGCACGAGCGGGCCGCCTTCATCCCCGGTGACGAGGCGCGCGTGCTCGCGACGCTTCGGAGAGCGGCTTGAGCGGCGCCGCCTGTTCGCCTCCGCCGAGTTCTCGGGGTCCTTCGGGACGAATCCCCCGTTCTCGAGCGTGAGGATGTAGTCGAGGTTGTTCGTCAGGAACGACACCGTGAACGGAAGCAGGCGCGCGACTGCGTTCTGGCCTTCCTGCAGCGCCTGCGCTCCGCTCGGGTCGGGGCGATTCAGCACTCCGCCGGCGGGCGCGTCGCTCGTCACCTGCCAGTTGCCGCGCGCTTGGCCGCGGTCAACGGGCGTGCGCATCACGACGCGCTTGAGCGCCTCGAGCGTCAGCGCGCGGTGCGCGCGGAGCACGACATCTTCCGGCATCTTCTGGGCGATGTGCTCGAGGTCGATGGTGAAGGCCTGCAGGTTGTCGCTCATCGGCGGAGAGCCACCTCCCAGAGGCAGACGAGCTCGCCGGAGCGGATCGCGTTCACCGAGACGCTCACGAACGTGTCGCCGTCGATCGTGACGCGCTGCCCGACTGCAGGAACGAACGCGAGCCCCTGGTCGGCGATGTAGATCCGAGCGTCGCCGGCGCGGATCAGGTCGCCGTCCTGGTACTTCGTCTCGTACGGTTCGGGAGGCGTGACCTTGACGGAGTAGGTCGCGGTGCTCTCTCCCGACACAGAGCCCGACGTCGGCGAGTACGTCCCGCCGCTCTTGACCGCGAACGACGCGGTGAGGCCGTACTTCTTGATCGTCGAGAGGGCAATCCGCCGGAGCTTTGTGTCGAGAGAGGTCGCCATGAATCAGCCTCGGATCATCGTTCCGCTCGCGAACACGAGCCCGCGAAGCATGCCGGTGACGAGCGGGTAGTCGGACTGCGCCGACTTGCCCGCGGTGTAGGCGGTCGAGACCTCGAGCGGCCCGACCTTAACGGACTCCGACGAGATCGAGCCCGGTTCGGACTCATCCTCGATCAGGTCGGAGGAGAGCGCGCGGACGGCGAGCTCGCACGTCGCGTCCTTCAGCGCCTTCGGCAGCGTGTCATAGGCGAGGCACCAGCCGTCGATCTCCACGTCGTACCTCGGCCACGAGAGCGCCTGCGTTCCCGTCGCTTTCGTGCCGCGCCAGCGACCGCGGTAGGTCGCCTCGAGGTACTGCGTCGCCTTGCGGAGCGCGATCTCCTTCACGGAGTCGGAGCCCGTCCACGCCGTGTTCCCGAGCGCGCTGAAGTACGCGTCGGCTTCGACCACGGAGGCGTAGGCCTCAGCGGTCGAGAGTCCGGTGCCATCTTCGACGACGAGCGTCACGGATCAGCCCTTGGCCGCCTCGGCCTGCTTCGCCTGGATGGCGGAGATCAGCTCGGCGCGCGAGAGCTTCGCCGCGCCGCGCACGCCGAGCTCGTTCGCGAGCTTCGCCAGGGCCTCGGGGTCCATCAGGCGGAACGCGTCTTCCGGGTTCGATTCCGCGGGCGCCGCGGGTGCATCTTCGGGCCCGGTGAGCGAGCCGCTTCCGACCGCGAGCATCTCGCGCGCGTCGGGGCCGTAGACGAGCTTCCACTTCGCCGCGGGGATGTCGTAGATCGCGACACGTCCGTCTTTGCGGGCCCGTTCTCGGAGGGCTTCGACGTTGATCGTCATGTTCGGTCTCGTGCGGTTCGGGTCTTTGTGTGCGGTGCGTGTCGCG
>ERZ724522.763-NODE-763-length-19423-cov-6.692069_pt1 | contig 19423 bp, 37 predicted proteins | sample MGYA00376055_ERZ724522 | MGnify/ENA primary metagenome ERZ724522 (study PRJEB28724, sample SAMN07190884) | wastewater metagenome | isolation source: effluent of sewage treatment plant in Hong Hong | place: Hong Kong | collected 2016-03-17 ... | reverse complement strand
GTCTCGGTGTCATGCGTCATCAGCGCCTCCTTGTCGGCTCACCAGCACGTTAGGCGGCTCGCGGTACAGGACCGGCTGCGAAGGCCACAGGTCGCCCGCATCGTGCAGCCACACGGTGGGCCGGCGATGCGCGCGGTCCGTGTCGTCGCAGTGGCCCTCATGGATCCCGCTCGATCCGGCCTCGATGAACAGCAGCGTGCGGCCGTCGCGCGGGCAGTAGGTGGCATTCCGCCAGCCCAGTTCCTCTAGGCGGTGGTACGCCTCCCACATCATCCGCGCGGCATCCTGCTCGGTCGGCATCAGCTCGGCGCGGCGTTGCTTGTCGGCGTCAATTGAGGCCATCAACGCTTCCGCCTCGCTTTGCCGCAGCGGCTCGTGCCTGGCGCCGGCCGCGTCGCGGTAGGTCTTGTGGCCCACCACCGGATCAGTGTCGTCGCTCATAGATCCTCTCGTTTCGGATCATGCTCATTCCTCGTGTAAAGCGGGCGGCGTCAGATCGCGTTGCCGAGCGCATCGCGGATCACGTCGCAGAACTCGCGCGCAGCCCGCTCGTACTGGCCGGCGTAGACCATGCCGCGGATGCGCTCGATGCGGTCGCGCTCGGCAACGATGGTCAGTTCCTCGCTCGTCGTCGTCGGCCCGCCATCGGCCAGGCGCTGGCGGCGGTCGAGTTCCTCGCGCAGTTCGGCGTCGCTCCAGTCGCCGATGCTGACCAGCACCTCCACGTCGGTGCTGATGTAGCGCTCGCGCGGGAAGCGCTTGTTGTCGTGTCCGGTGGCGGCGCTCAATCCAGCCTCCCGATCCATTCCACGATGGCCTGCTTGATGCGCGGCCAGTCCGATTCGCGGTAGAGGTAGGCCACGCCCTTGCGCTCGGCGTGCTTGATGCCGATGGCTTCCAGGCCGGCCGCGTCGATCTTCAGCGGGTTCAGGCGAGCGTTGATGTCACCCAGCTTCAGCGTAGCCGGCTCGGCCTCTTCCGCCACGGGGCCCGCGTCGGCGGGTTGCCCAGCGCCCATGGCGCCGACGCGCGGGCTGGTGTTGGCGGGGCTTTCGCGGTCGGTAGCGTCGGCCGTTTCCGGCTCTGCCTTCAGAACCTGTTGCGAGTCCTGCCCTTGGGTATTCGTGACGGCAGCATCGACAGCCACCGTTCCGTGTCCAGCGTCATCGAAGGTCAACCGCCCCGGGCCGGCGATGATCTCGCCAGTGCTGGCATCAGCCACGGCGCCGCCGGGCAGCGTGGTGGTGTTCTCACTGGCAACGTTGCCAGTGACGACGGGAGCGTTGGCCGCATCCAAGGCGGCCAGCGCTGCGCGGGTGTTGTCCTCCTTGCAGAACTCGCTCACTTCCGGCGCGCGGGCCGCGAGCTCGGCGCGAAGGCGCTCGTTCTCGGCGGCCAGGCGCGCGGCTTCCACGGCCTGGGCGTGCAGCTGGCGCAGCTTCTCGATGGTCTTGCACGTGGCGTCCGCGGCCTCGTGCGCGAACTCCTGCCAGCGTTCGGCCGGGAAGGTCCAGGCTTCCATGGCCTTGATGGCGGCCTCGATCTTCTCGGGCGGCTGGCCGGCGGCGCGCTCCAGCATGGCGCGGATGCCGGCGATGCCGTCCTGCAGCTTCTGCTTGCGCTCGGCTTCCGCCTTCTCGGCCTTGGCCTTCTCTTCGGCCTTGCGCGTTTCCTCGGCGGTGATCTGCTCGTGGATGGCTGTCTCCACCGGCTCGATGATCTTGACCAGCGCGGCCACCTCGTCGGCCACCACGCGCTTCAGGTCGTTGGCCTCGTCCTTGATGCGCTTCTCAGTGCGCTGGAGCATGAAGCGGCCCTTCTCGCGCAACTCCAGGCGCGCGGCCTTGGCGTCGTTCATGCCCTTGGTGGTCTTCACGTCGTAGGCCACGTTGGCGTACTTCGCGCCCAGCGCCGCGATCTCGGGCTTGATGGCGGCGAACTGCGCCAGCACGGTGGCCTTCAGAGTGGCGGGAACCTGGGGCGGCGGGTTCTGCGCGGCGGCGTCAGCCGCGATGCTGGGAAATTCAAGAACAGCATTCATAGCGTGTTTCCTTCGTGCATGGACCTTTTCGCGGCAAGGTATGCTGCGTGCGCAACCGCAGCCGACTCGTAAGCGCCAAGAGCCTTGTTCCTGCCCGCAACCGTGATCTGCGCTCGAAACATCCCCGGCTTCTTGGGGTGCGCAGAAACACCGATGAAGCCTGTCTTGTTGTTCTTGTTTGGCCTTGTTCTGTTCTCGATGTTTGCGCGGTGCTTGATGTCCCTCAGGTTCTCCCACTTGTTGTTCTGAGGGTTGCCATCCTTGTGATCGACAACGCCATCGGGCCAGTTGCCAGTCATGTAGAGCCAAGCAATGCGCCCTGCTTCTCGCTTCACGCCATCAATGCAGACACGCATGTAGCCATCACTCTTTCTCGGCCGTGCGATGTCTGACCCCGCCTTGTGGCGACCATTTCCAGTAGCCACAAGCCTTGTGAACGATCCGCCCAATGGGTCGTATCGGATGAGCGTTCGCAATCGCTCGGCAGTCAACTCCTTGGCGCTCACGATGCGTCCTCCTCGGTCACGGTGGTGTGCTCGAACTTGCCGCGGATCAGCGAGCCGTAGGCCTTGCCGATGCTCTCGGCGCCGGCGAAGGCCGCGGCCGTCTCGGGGTCCACGTCGGCGTAGTGGTAGACCTTGCCGCTGGTGAGCTTGACGGCCAGCACGCGCTGGGCTTGGTCGTAGCCGTGGGCGGCCACGGCGCTGCTGGTGCAGGGGGTGAGGGCAACCATGTGGCGCTCCTAGAAGAGTTCTGGAATCGCACCCGGCTCCACCGCCACGACGGGCGTGGGTGCGGGGGCGGGGGTCGGCGCGGCCGGCGCATGGTCGGCAGCCTGGGCCGGCGGGGCGGGGGATTCGTCGGGCGGGTCCGATCGGTAGCCACGCACAGCGCGCAGCCTGGCGCGGTAGCTCTCCACCAGCCGGTCGAACTCCAGCATGTCGGCCTCGAAGCGCTCGATCTCGTCCTCGTCGCGCTCCACGCGGATCACGCGCAGCAGGTCCAGGTCGGGGCACCACAGCACCACGTCCACGTAGTCCAGCGTCAGCAGCCACATGGCCATCAGGCACTGGTCGCGGTACTCGCTGATGTCGCCGTCGACCAGCGCGCTGAACAGCGTGTCGCTGCTCACCATGGTCTTGATCTCGATGGCGCCAGCCGGCGCGATGCTGCCGTCCAGGCTCAGGCCGAACTTGCAGTCTTCGGTGTGCGCAAAGCCCACCTCGTCGACCAGTTCACCGGTGCGGGCCTCGTACTTCATGCGCGCGATGGGCTCCTGCTCGGTGCCCGTGCGCATGGCCGCGTTCTGGAAGACGGCCGGCGCGGTGCCGCCCTCGCGCTCGCGGGCCAAGTCCATCGCGTAGCGCAGGCTTGCATCGGTGCGCTCGCCGTTCTTCTTGCGCTCGCGCGCCACCTTGGCCTTGCTGCCGGTGATGGCGCCACGGCGCGCTTCCAGCCATTCCTCGGTGCCTTGCTCGGCGTTGTTCCAGATGATGCTCACGACGGGGCTCCTTCGGTGGCGGCGGCGGCCAGCGCGCGGCGATGCGCCACCACGGCATCCTTGAACTCGCTGTGCGCGTTCGGCCAGCGGGCCAGCTTGGCGTTGTTGTCCTTCCAGAACTTCGCAGCCTCGGCGTCGGTGGCGGTCTTGCGCGCGCCCGCGATGAGCGTGTCCACCAGCGCGCCGATCTGTTGCTGCTCGGTGTCGCCGTGGTCGCCGCCGCCCTCGCCGGCACCGCGGCCGTTCTCGTCCAGGTCGTCGTCAGCTGCCACGCCCAGCAGCGCCGTAACTGCGTAGCGTCGAACGTAGGTGACGGTGGCGCCGAACTCCTTGGGGTCGGAATAGGAAGCGGCCGGCTTGATGTCCACGCGGGACGTGATGACGCCGCCGTCCGAGTGGGTGAGCATGGTGTCGATCCAAGTCGCGCCCGTCGCCGGGTCGGACTGGATCGGCTGCAAGATGCTCAGGCCGTTGGCCGCCAGCGCCGGGCGCGTCTTGGCCGTGATCTCGTCGATGTCGGCGTAGCGGAACTTGAACTTGCCGCCCGACTTCATCGTGATCTGCACCTCGCGGTTCTTCACGATGGGCTGGAATGCGGCTTGCGCCTTCGCCAGTGCGGCGTAGAGCGCGGGGAGATTTGCGTCCAAGGGGAACTCCTACAGGTTGATGCGCGGCGCCAGCAGGAACGCCAGCAGCGCGCGGAAGAAGCGGCGCACCCAGCGCGCGATGCGCTGGTGCAGCGGGATGCGGAACAGCGGGCGCATCAACCCAGCCGCCCGGCAATGAACAGGACGAACGCCACCGCGGCGATGACGTAGAGGACGCGCATGAACTGCCGGTCCTCGCGGCGCAGTTGCTCCAGCGCGTCCCCGCCGTCGTCCAGCGGAACCGGGCCGGTGTCGCCCAGCGCTTCGATGGGCTCGAACGAACCCGGCATCAGCGCCGACTCGTAGCCCATCGGGTTGTCGGTCGGATCCACGCGGCGGCGCGGCCACCAGGGAGAGGTCACGGTGCCCATGGCGATGCTCCTTGCGGTTGCTTTGGTTCTTCCAGCGCCGCGAGGTCCAGGCCGTCGCGGAACAGGATGTCGATGCCGCCCTCGTGGTCCTCGTCGGGCTCGAAGTCGGGCGGAACGGTGTTGGCCAGGTCGCTGAGCACGCGGCCCAGCTTCTGGCGGATCCTCGCGCGGCGGCTCACGAACGCCTCCGCGCGATCTCTTTGCACAGCGCAGCGGCCAGCAGCGAACCGGCCGTCTTGGTGCGCGCGATGAACACCGAGCGCGAGAACAGTTCGCCCTCCGGCGTGGTGAGCGTGATGTCGCCACGCTCGGCACCGCAGTGCGCCAGCGGCACCGAGGCGATGTAGACCGCATCGGGTTCGCCTTCCTTCTCGACGCGAACGAGGCCTGAGGCAGTAGGCGTGCCGGCGTAGACCCGCGTGGACACGGATCCGAGCCAGATGCTCACAAGCTCTCCCGTGCGCGCCGCGACGATGGGGCTCCACTCCTGGGCCTGGGCCGGCAGCGCGGCCAGCGCCAGCAAGACGGCGGCGGCCTTCATGTGCGCTCCCAGCGCTCGCGGGCGAGCTCGTCGTGCTTCTGCTCGGTGGCGTCCTTCGGAAGGCCCAGGGCGGCCTGCCGCAGGGCGCGGCGCTGCGCCAGGTGCGCGCGAATGCGCTGGCTTTCCGAGGCCAGGATGGCGCGGGATTCCTCGGTCAGGTGGTATGGGCTGACGCTCACGATGCATCCCCCACGCGCTCCAGAAGCTCCACGCGCCAGCGCTCGGCCACGGCATCGGGGATCACGTCCTCCACGTCGCACCAGTAGCCGTTGATGAAGACGTTGAGCAGGTTCAGCTCGGCATCGTGGCCAGGGCCAACGCCCGGGTGATCGGCGTCGTAGATGGGCTGCTGCGCCGGCAGGTACTCGTACTCCACGAGCACCGAAGCGCCGCCCAGGGTCAGCGTGGCGATGGCGCCGCCGTCCTGCGGCACGCAGCCCTGTACGCGCAGCGCCTCAAGCTCGGCGCGCAGGGCGCGGATGACTTCCTTGTCGCCAGCGTAGGAAAGCGGCCCGGCTTGGGCTCGCTCACCGGCCGCGACCGCGGCCGCGCGCACCGGGTCCAGCAGCTTGTCCAGTTGCGCGCTCATGGCTTAGTAGCCGCGCTGGGCGCTGATGCCGGCGAGCCAGATGCGGCGGAAGCTGGTGCCGTTGCTGTGCTGCGCGACGTGGCTACCGAACGGCTCTTGCTGGCGGGCACCGACACAGGTGTAGCCGCCGTTGTCGCCGCGCAGCGGGTGCAGCTTGTGCATCCGCTCCTTGTTGCGCGTGCGCTGGGGCTGCAGCAGGCCTTCGCCGTAGATGCCGCGCGGCGGGCGGCCGGCTTGGCGGGCGGCGTCACGCCGCTGGGCGCGGCCGGGGTTCTTTCGCATCGTGATCTCCAAGCGCCGGGATGGCGTGGAGAGCACTTTAAGCGTGGCGCTTTATGCTGTCAAGCGCGGCGCTTTCTGGTGTGCGACACTTGAACATCTGCATAGATCGGAGGCTCAAGATGCCGTCAGCGATCACGGAAGGGCGCATGGCCCAGGCCATGGCGGCGATGAAGAAGAGGAAGGCCATAGGCCGCTTCGCCAACCCGGAAGCCGACGAGGCCACGTTATCTCAGGCTTCGGCAGCCGTCCGCGGCGCGGTTCGCCCGCTCACTTCTCGGCGCCCGACTTCTCGCGCGTGGCCACTGGCTTCACGATGAGCAACTCGAAGCCGATGGCGAAACCAACCGTCATCAGCAGGGCCGGCACGCCGCCGATGTTGTTCGCGCCGATGAGCCAGAGGTTGAACAACAACACTGCGCCTCCCGCCAGGCGCAGCTTTGAGCTTTGCTTCATCTCGTCTCCCTGTCATACCCGGCGCTCGGCGCGCCACACCATGACGGCCAGCACCTGCAGGCCGTCCCGATCTGACCGAAGCGTGAGGTAGGCGCCATCAAGCGCCTGGGCCTCCCACGTTCCACCAGGCCCTTGGGCGTAGCGGCGGATGTACTTCGCCCCCGCCCGATCTCGCACCAGAACGCACTCGCCGGGCTCGGCCCGTTCCGAGCGCTCGAACACCACTGACACGCCGCGCTTCATGTTGGGGGCCAGGGCATCGTCCGGCACCACCACCACGAACTGCGCAGGCAGTTCTTCCGACTGCATCAACGCCTCCCATGACAAGGTAGGGGGAAGCGTAAACGGTAGGTGGCTCATTTCGTGAGCCATCCCGTAGATAGGTGGTGATTCAGCTACCGCTGGACCATCCGAAGTGTCCAAGAACATAGGCGGCATGCGCAGTCGCTGCTCCCACGAGCGCGCGGCCTTCTCCGCCAGCGAGTACCCGTTCAACACCTGGGACAAATAGCTCGCCTGGCTTGCTGTCAGTCCGTACTTGCGAGAGCACTCCGCGTGCCCCCCATGGTTGGCCACCCACGTCGCCAAGCGGGCGCGGCGGTGGTCCTGAATTGCGCTCATCGGCGCGACTGTAGACACAGCTAAACAAGCATTCACTTGACATCACGCCTAAGCGTTCGCTAAAGTCGCGGCATGACCTTCGACCAATGGCTTGGCGCAGAGCGCGGGCGCCTTGCGGCAACGGCAGCGCACTTCGATGTCTCCATGAGCGCCGTTTCGCAGTGGCGGCTCAACGGTGTGCCGTTGGATCGAATGCGTGACGTGGTGGCCTGGACCGACGAGGAAGTAACGCTCGAAGAGATGGTTCCCGAGAGCAAGGCGGCCTGATGCCTCACGGCCGCCTCAGTTCATCGGCCAGCCGCGCGTATTCCGCGGCCAGGGCCAGCTTCACGCGCCGCAGCATGGCCGCCACTGCGGCCCGTGCCCAGGCATCGGCGGGGGTTTGCTGATGACTCACGATGCCCTCCTTTCCAGGCCGACCACCAGCGGCTGGGGCAAGGCCACCGAGACGATCAAGTGCCTCGTCCCGGTGGAGGTGAAGGAGCAGTTCCTGAAGCGCCAGCGGGAGCTTGGGTATCCGTCCGAGTCGGACGCTCTGCGCGAGTTGTGCATCGTGTTCGCCTTCGGCGGTGACTACCTCACAAAGGTACACGTTGAACGCATCCGGCAGTTGACTTCCAGCATGGCTGGAATCGGGACGGAGGGCGAACGGTGAGGCGCGCTGCCATCTCTGCCGACGCACTTCGCGCTGCCGTTCAACTGCATGGGGGCTGCACGCTGTGAGCCGCCGGGCCGTCATCGTGATCTCCGTGGCCCCCACGGCTCGGCCTCCGTGCTTCCCCACGCCGGCCATGTGGACCGAGTACCTCACGTCGTCGGCCGACTACCAGGGCTACGGCTCCAAGCGCTCCGGGCCGCTGGACCTGCGCAACCCCGAGCCGGCATTCAACTACCGCTGGGACTTCTGCGCCCCGTGCGCCGCGCGCTACGCCATGGCCATGCAGAAGCTGGGCAAGTGCAAGCCCCACTTCCTGCGCGAGCTTGAACCTTCCAGGGAGGCCGCGAAGTGAGGCCGGCCCTGAACGACAAGCAGATCGCCCGCATGGCCTACCGCATCGGCCTGTTCCGGCGCCGTGGCCTGAGCGAGCGCGACGCCGAGCAACTGGCCGACCGGCTGGCCGACCGCGACTTCGAGCGCGACGACCGGCGCATGTGCATCGAGTGCGAGCACCTGCAGCCCAAGCCCGGCACCTGCTTCATGGCCCAGCAGGGCCTGCTGCCCAGCACCAGCCGGCACCTGCAGCCCGTGCTGACCGTGCTCGCCCGCTGCGAGCGCTTCTCCTTCCAGGCCCCCTCATGAAACTCCCCATCGACTCCATTCGCCTTGACGGTGGAACCCAGCCCCGCACGGGCATCAACGCTGCCACGGTGTCGGAGTACGCCGAACTGGTGATGGCCGGCAAGCCGTTCAAGTCCGACCCGGTGGTGTTCTTCGACGGCGTGGACTACTGGCTGGCCGATGGCTTCCACCGTGTCCATGGCTCGCGCCAGGCCGGCAAGTTCGAGATCGTGGTGGACCTGCGGCAAGGCACGCAGCGCGACGCCATCAAGTTCTCGCTGTCGGCCAACGCTGACCACGGCCTGCCGCGCAGCTACGAGGACAAGCGCAAGGTGGTCCGCACCGCGCTGGAAGACCCCGAGTGGGGGAAGTGGAGCAGCCGCGACATCGCCGTGCTCTGTGCCGTGTCGCACACCTTCGTGCTGGACATGCGAGAGGCGCTGTCGCCCAAGGCCAAGCCGGCGCCGCGGGTCGAGCCGGAGTCGACTGGAAGCGCTTCCACTTCGGGGGCTTCCGGTGGAAGCGCTTCCAGTCCGGCCCACGCTGGAAGCGCTTCCAGCGCCAAGCCTTCGGAGCCGCCCGCCCCGCCGCCGGCAGCGCCGGAAACTGGAAGCGCTTCCAGCCAGGACGACGCCGGCCCCAGCGCCGACGAGATGCTGGACGAGCTTCAGCGCGAGGTGGAGCAACTCACCGCGCAGGTGAACTCGCTGAAGGCCGAGGACAAGGGCGCCGAGATCCTCAAGCTCTCCAAGCTGGTGGCGCACGCCCAGCGCGAGCAGTCCGCGGCCATGGAAACCGCCGCGAAGGCGCAGCAGCGCGAGAAGTGGAGCGCGCGGCAGCTTGCCCGATGCGGCAAGGCCGTGGGGCAGAACGACCCGGACAAGATCGCGCCGGCCGTGGAGGCATTCGTGCGCGCTCACCAGAAGGTGAAGGCGTGAAGGTCGCACTGCGCGATGACTACCAGGTGCCGGCCGTCGAAGCCGTGCGTCAGGCGCTGCGCGAAGGCGCGCGATCGGTCCTCATCAACGCTCCCACCGGCAGCGGGAAGACGGTGATGGCCAGCGCGCTGATGGAACTGACCATGGAGAAGGGCCGCCGCGCGAACTTCCTCGTGGACCGGCTGAGTCTCATCCAGCAGACCAGCGACACCTTCGACCGCTACGGGCTGGCGCATGGCGTGATCCAGTCCGAGCACCCGCGCTACAGGCCCAGTCTGCCCATCCAGATTTGCAGCGTGCAGACGCTGGCCCGGCGCGGCTGGCCCGATGCGCACGTGGACCTCGTTGACGAGGCGCACGTGCTGCATCAGACCGTGAAGGACCGCATCGCTTCCAAGCAGAGCATCGTGATCGGGCTGACCGCCACGCCCTTCACGCGCGGCCTGGGCAAGTTCTTCGAGCGCGTGGTCAACGTCACCACCACGCGCTGGCTCATCGACAAGGGATGGCTGTCGCCCTACCGCATCTTCTCCTGCGCCGAGCCGGACATGACGGGCGTGGCCGTGAAGTCCACCGGCGAGTGGGACGACAAGCAGGCCAGCGGCAAGGCCCTGGAAGTGGTCGGCGACGTGGTGGCCGAGTACCTGAAGCACGGCGACGGGCGGAAGTTCATCTGCTCGGGCGTGGACACGGCGCACGTGGAGGAACTGCAGCGCCAGTTCCTGGCCGCCGGCATCAACGTGGCCACGTATACCTACAAGGACCGCGAGGAAGACCGCGCCGACACGACGCTGGAGTTCCGCAAGCCCAACAGCAGCATTCGCGGCCTCATCACGGTCACGGCCGCGTCGCGCGGCTTCGACGTGCCCGACGTGTCCTGCATCATCATGGCGCGGCCGCTGCGCAAGAGCCTGGCCGAGCACATCCAGCTGTTCGGCCGCGGCCTGCGCATCAGCGAAGGCAAGACCGACTGCCTGGTGCTCGATCACTCGGGCAACTGCGCGCGGTTCTTCCAGGAGTGCGAGGGCTTCTTCGACTTCGGGATCAACGAACTCGACGACGGCAAGACCAAGCCCAAGAAGAAAGAAGCCAAGGCCGAGGCCGAGCCGGTGAAGTGTCCGCACTGCCGGGCGCTGCACAAGCCTGTGCCGGCCTGCCCCGTGTGCGGCCACGAGTACCCGCGCAAGGCTGCGGTGCAGCACGTGCCGGGCACGCTGAAGGAACTGATCGCCGGCGGGCATGCGCGCGAACTGGCGCGAGACATCTTCCCGCAGATTGCGCACTACGTCATCAACACCCGCGGGCGCGAGGGCGAGGCCGCGCGCCGCATGGCCCAGGCGTTGTTCAAGGACATGACGGGTGAGTTCGCCCGCGCGAACTGGGACAACGTGACTCCGGTGCCGCCGACGAGCGAGGTGCTCAACCGCATCCGCGCGCAGCAGATCCGGTGGGTGAAGGGACAGCAGGCCCGGCAGCGGCAGGGGGTGGCAGCGTAATGGGCGCTCGCAAAGACGGCATCAAGTCCTTCAGCGGCATCAAGGCTCGCTGCCACGTGGACCGCGCGACGGGCTGCTGGAACTGGAAGGGCGCAATGCGCGGCGGCCTTCCGCTGGTGTGGCTTCCGGGCATTGGCCCGTCGAGCATGACCAAGACCCTGCAGCACCTGACCGACGGCACCAGGCCGACCCGCGAACGCATGCTGGTGCCGGTCTGCGGCAACGCCGGCTGCGGCAACCCGGCGCACCGCCGCTGGGGCACCAAGAGGGAGTTCTTCGTCAGCGTGATGCCGCCGAAGACCGAACTGCAGCGCGCCAAGCTGTCTCTTTCGACGACGCGGCATCGTGGCATCCCGGAGGACAAGCGCGCCGTGATCCTCTCCAGCGGGAAGACGCCGGCCGAACTGAGCCGCGAGCTCGGGCTGCACGGCAGCACCGTCGCCAAGATCCTGCGGAGGGGCACTCGCCCGGCCGTGTCGGGTTCCAGCGTGTTCGCGTGGGCGGGGAGCATGGCGTGAGCGACTTCCGCACCGTTCTCCAAGCCGCTGGCCTGCGTCCGCGCGAGGTGGTGGCCGATGGCCGCTGGCGCCGCTGTGCCACAGACGACAAGCCCTCGAAGCGCAACGGGGCCTACCGGCTGGACCTGGACGGACTGCGCGGGTGGTGGAGGAACTGGGCCACCGACGACGGCCTGAACTACTGGGCCGACTCCACCGGCGCGAGCTTCAAGCCCGTGGACGAGGCCAAGCTGCAAGCCCGGCGCGACGCCGAGCGCAAGCAGCGGCTGCAGGCCATGCGCGGCGCGCGTGAGTTCTGGAAGCGCTGCCGGCCCTGCACGCGGCTGCACCCCTACCTGGCCGACAAGGGCCTGTCTCCCGTGGGCACGCAAGGGCTGCGCGATGGCGAAGGCTTCCTCGTCGTGCCGGTGATGTGGCACGGCTCCGTCATCAGCGTGCAGACCATCCACCCGAGCGGCCAGAAGCGGTTCTGGAAGGGCGCCCCGGTCAAGGGCGGGTGCTTCGTGCTGGAGCGCGAGCGCGCCGTCGTCACCGTCATCGCTGAAGGGCTGGCCACCGGCCTTGCCGTGTTTCAGGCCGTGAAGATGGCGCGGGTGGTGGTGGCGTTCGACGCGGGCAACCTGCTGCCCGTGGTGCAGGCCCTGAAGCCCACCGGCAGCGTGGTCCTGGCCGCTGACAACGACCACGCCACGTTCGCCAAGCGAGGCTTCAACCCTGGCGTCGACAAGGCCCGCAACGCGGCCGAACTCATCGGCGCGGGCGTGGCCTTCCCGCAGGGGATCGAAGGCAGCGACTACGCCGACATGTTGAAGGAACTCGGGCCGCAGGGTGCGAGGCGAATTGAGCGCGAGATTTTGGCCGGCGCTCGGTATGTGGTTGGGGCCGTCCCGTGACCCGCGCTCGATGCCTCACGTGGACGCCTGAAGGGCACCGGCGCGCGAGGCACGACACCCGTACCGGGGGCAAGACGCTGAGAGACGGGATCGGGGTGGCGAAGGTAGCGCCCCAGCGTCGAACGGCTGCCGGGTCTACGTGGCTCCGAAGGGCAAGTAGTGAAGGACTCACCCGGGCAGGGCTGGGTCCGTCCACCAAAGGGCAAGGGGAAGACAGAGAGGTATTCAACGATGTCTGACAAGAGACTTTTCAACCTTGTTCACGACGAGGCGCGGCGCCGGGCGGTGGCGGCGGTGGCCGAGGCGCCGGCCGGATGGCGCGTTACGGTCGAACCGCCGAAGCGCACGGGCGACCAGAACGCGGCGCTGCATGCCCTGCTGGGCGAGATCGCCGACCGCTGCGAATGGGCCGGGCGCAAGTGGGACATCGAGACGTGGAAGCGCCTGCTGGTGGGCGCCTGGACGCGCGCCAACAAGGAGCCCGTGATGCTGCTGCCAGCGCTGGACGGGCATGGCGTGGAGATGGTGTTCCGGCGCACCAGCACCTTGTCACGCGCCGAGTGCGGCGAACTGCTGGAGTTCGTCAACGCATGGGCGGCCGAGAACATGCCAGCCAGGGAGCCCGCATGAACGTCACCGAGGTCTTCTGCGTGCTGCTGCCCGTGCGCATCGAGAGCGAGGCGAACCAGCGCGAGCACTGGGGCACCAAGGCCCGGCGCGTGAAGCAGCACCGCCAGGCTGCGCTGGTGCTGGTGAAGCACGCCATGCGCAACTACGCGGGCGAACGGCCCGTCGGCGCGAAGGTCACGCTCACGCGCATCGCGCCGCGGCCGCTGGATGGCGACAACTTGCAGGGCGCGCTGAAGGCGTGCCGGGACGGCGTGGCCGATGCCCTGGGCTTCCGCGACGACAGCGACCCACGGCTGACCTGGGTCTATGCCCAGCGCGCCAGCGGCAAGGCGCACGACTACGCCGCCGAGGTGGTGATCGAGGTGGCCCCGTGAAGCCGCTGGAACTGGCCGCCGATGCTGCCCGCGCGCTGGCCGGGCCGGGAACGATCGGACTCACGCTCACGGTGCCCAAGGGCGGGATGCCGCGTGGCTTCCCCCGCGGCGAACTGCTCAACGAGATGCAGCGCGGCGGCGTCGTTGAGCGCACCTACAGCTTCCCGCCGATGAAGGTCATCGAATGGCTGGTGCGCAATGGCTTGGTGGTCATGGAGCGCACGGGCGACAAGACGCTGACGTTCCGGGAGCCCAAGCCATGAACTGCTGCCACTGCGGCCGCCGCATCGTGAAGGCGGCCGGCGAGACGGAGCGCGGCCCGGTGGGGCCTGTGTGTGCCGTGAACCTCGGGCTGCCGCGGCCAGTGCCCAAGCTGCGCAAGGATGGCATGCCCAGGCGCAAGCCGGTGCGCGCCGCTGCCGCGCCAGCGCGCGACCCGCGGCAACTGGACTGGGTGGAGGCCTGCGCAGCATGAAGCGCCACAAGCCCATGCACCGCGGCCGCGGCTTCCTGCGCCCAGGCTTCACGCCCAAGCCGGTGAAGACCATCGAGTACACGCCGCGCCCCCGCGCGCCGGCCGTGGCGGTGGTGGACACGCGAGCGCGCCTGGTGGTGCCTGTGCCCAAGCAGGAGTACGTCCGCGACGAGGACTACCTGCGCTGGGTGGCCAGCCTTCCCTGCGCGCACTGCGGCCGCGAAGGCCGCAGCCAGGCCGCGCACAGCGACGACAACGGCGCCGGCGGCAAGGGCCTGGGCATCAAGGCCAGCGACGACACGGCCTACCCCGCATGCGCCGACGAGCCCGGCCGCCGCGGCTGCCACTGGCTCATCGGCACCAGTGGCCTGTTCACCAAGGAACAGCGCCACCACCTCGAGGCGAACTACTCCGCGCAGACGCGCGCACTGTGGAACGAAAGGACTGAGACAGCATGAACGCACCCAATACCCCTTGGTTCAATCTGAGCGCCAAGGCTCGCAGGCGTCGCTGGTCCGACGACAACAAGCACCTCGGGCCGTTCACCCTGTGCCGTGGCGACTTCTCGCGCTGGGGCTTCATGCTCAACAGCGGCGGGTGCCACGAGAGCAGCAGGAACAAGGGCTGCCACCTCCGGCTGCACATCGGCACCACGACGCTGATCGTCGAGCTTCCGCGGCTGCTGCCCGACTACCGTATCCGCCACGTTCCCGAGTCCTGGGACGCTGCCACTGTGGCCCGCCTGGGCCGCAACTGGTACGACGAAGTGTTCCCACGCGAGTTCGGCGCCTACGCAGCCGACGACGCGATGCACATTCACTTCGGCCCGCAGACCTTCGACAGCACGACGACGCGCAGCAAGGTCGTGTGGATCCCCTGGAAGCAGTGGCGGTTCATCCGGCATAGCTGGTTTGGACCCACCGGCCAGCACATCGAGACGCTGTGGGAGACGAGCGACCGCACCGTGCGCGATGCGCAGTGGGAGTGGCGCCGAGAGTTCGAGGCCTCGCTCGTCAAGACGCGATTCGTCATCGAAGACAGCGACGGCGCGCGAATCACGGCCGCCACGCACATTGAGGAACGCGAGTGGCGCCTTGGCACTGGCTTGTTCGCGTGGCTGTCTCTGTTCCGCAAGCCCATGGTGCGCCGCTCGCTGGCTATCGAGTTCGACAAGGAGGTCGGACCCGACAAGGGATCGTGGAAGGGCGGTCTGATCGGCACCAGCATCGAGATGCTGCCCGGCGAGCTGCACGAGGCCGCATTCCGGCGCTACTGCGAACAGGAACACCGGAGCAAGTACGCGGCCTATCGGGTGAAGTTCATGGAGTCATCTGACCATGCCTGACCTGTACCTCGCCCTGGACCTGGACGGCACCGAAGAAGCCGTCAACGCCATGCCCGAAGACGCCCTGTTTGACGCCAAGACCACGGCCGACGTGCTGCTGTGCAAGGACGTTCAAGGGCCGGGCTGGCGCCGCGAGTGGGCCGCGTTCCCGGGCACGCCCGAGGGCAAGGCCGCGGCCAAGGACTACGCGCGCAAGAACCCCACGCTGGTGGTCATCCCGCTGGAGGTGGAGACGGTTCCGCTGGAAGAGCTTCCATGAGGCGAGCCAGCAAGGTCTTTCACGGCACGCTGCCCACGGTGGCGCCGACGAGCGAGAACTTCGCCTGCAGCGGCAAGCGCCAGTACCCGGGCTTCAAGGACGCCCAGCGCGTGGCCGAGAAGGTGCGCCAGAACAAGGACGGCGAGCGCATGGCGCCGTACCGCTGCAGGCACTGCCAGTCGTGGCACATCGGAGGCGGCGGGATCACGCCGGCGGCCAGGGCCAGGAAGAAGGGGAGATCGTGAGCGCAGACGTGCTGTTCAGCGAAGCCGAGCTCGTGCGGCTGACCGACTACGAACTGCCCGGCCGGCAGGTGGAGGTGCTGCACAAGGCCGGCTTCTGGCGGGCCAGAATCAGCGCCAGGACCGGCCGTGTGGTGTTGGAGCGGGCACACTACGAAGCGGTGTGCAGCGGCCAGGCCGGCACGCCCGAGCGCAAGCCCCAGCTGCGCAGCCCCACCACGAACCGTCGCGCAGGAGTGCGTCGTGAAGAAGAACCCGGAACTGCCGCCGCGGGTGTTCCCGCACGGCCGCTGGTATCGGCTGATGGTCGCGCAAGGAAGCAAGCGCGTCCCTCACAACCTCTCGCTGATCGCTGATGGCCTGCCGGCGCTGTGGCGCGCGTTCCGGGCCTTCGAGCAATCGGACTCCACGCTCTACCTCATGCCCGCGCTGATCGCCGACTGGCAGGACGAGGTGATGGTGCGGCACAAGCCCACCACCCAGGTCTACGACCGCTACGTGTGCGAGCAGATAGCCGATGCCTTCGCCGAGTACACGCCGGCCGAGCCGCAGCCGCCCGACTGCACGGAGTTCCTGAATCGCTGGGCCGACAAGCCGCGCAGCTACAACGGCTACCGCGCCATGCTGCGCGAGCTTTTCCGCTTCGCCATCGAGAAGGGTCTGCGCCCGCTTGGCACCAATCCGATCTCGTCGGGCCGCGGCGATGTCGTCATCAGGACCAAGGCCACGCCGGCGCGCGAGCGCTGCCCGACCACGAGCGAACTGCGACGCATGAAGATCGCCTGCCTCTACGGCAAGTCGGGCGGGCGCAAGAGCCGCGAGGCACGCACCCGCACCGGGCTGACGATGGCCGCGTTCATTGAGGTCTGCTACCTCACCGGGCAGGACGTGGGGCGCGTGGTGCTGCTGCGCGAGTCCAAGGGCGACGACGACAACGAGCCCTACCTGACCCGCGAGGGCATCAGCTTCCGGCGCAGCAAGACCGGCGGGCGCGTCGTGATCGGGTGGACTCCCAGGTTGGTGGCCGCGGTGGCCGCACTCCGGCGCATCAAGGCCGAGAAGGCACTGGCGAAGCGCATGCAGCAGCGGCCCGCCAAGCACCCATACCTCTTCACGAAGCAGGACGGCACGCCGCTGGACTACGAAGCGATGAGCAACGCCTGGCAGCGCGGCATGCAGCGGTTCATCGAGGCCGGTGGCGAGCACTTCAAGGCCCGCGACATTCGCTCGCGCGCCGCCACCGACAAGGACATCAAGGAAGGCCGCTCCGAGGCCCGCAAGATGACCACCCACACCACCGAGGCGCAGCTTGCCGCGTACCTGCGGGACAAGAACACGCCGACGACGAAGGCGACAGCATGAGCGAGACATCCACCCCGCTGCGGCCGGTCAGCATTGACTACCTCTGCGACGCCTGCGGCATCGGGCACATGCGCCCCACCGGGATCATGCTGACCAGCCACCCGCCGCAGTTCCCCCATCGCTGCGACCACTGCGACGCGCACCAGAATTTCGACGTGCGCTATCCGCATGTCCGGTACGAGGAAGAAAAAGCATGAAGCACAAGACCGCTGAACTGACCGGGGCGCTGCTGGACGCGGCGGTGGCGATGGCTGAAGGCTGGAGCCACGCTGGCCCCCATCAGTGGTTTCATGCTGCGCGGCGCGTCTTCTCGGACCCCCTGGCGCTATTCCCCCCACCCTACTCATCGTCCTGGTTTGATGGCGGGCCGATCATGGAGCGCGAGGGGATCAGCCCGGAGCGCCACAAGCCCGACTCAATGGACGCGGCAGACCCGCTCGTATCCGATGGTCGGTGGATGTGGGTCACGGAGACGCACTGCGGGCCCACCATGCTCATTGCCGCCATGCGCGCCTTCGTGGCGTCGAAGCTGGGCGATGAGATCGAGCTTCCGTAACCAGAACCCGCCGCCGTTACCAGCGTGATGGTCGGGGTGAAAGGATTCGAACCTTCGACCCACTGCTCCCAAAGCACCTCAGCAGTTCAACAACGACAGGCACTTAGGCGCGTTTCTGGTAACGCGCGAAGGTGCGAATTCAGGCGTTCTCACCTACGATGTGAGGCGGCCGTTACCAGCCGAGGAACACCATGAAGATCCGGACGCTTGCCCGCCTGAGCATCGCTCGCACCCTGAAGCGCATCGCGCACGCGCCGGACCGCCAGGCGCTGATGGAGCGCGGCCTGCGCGCCAGCTACTTCGGCGCGCTGCTGGCGCAGGAGAAGGCTGCGTGCAACCGCCGGCGCCGGCAGCAGCGGCGCGATGCACGCTTCTACGGAAGCATGCACTGGAACCGTCGCCAGTTGCTGGTGCTGTGGCCCCGCCTGCCCGGCAAGGCCACCGCGCTCAAGTTCAACCGCCTGCCCATATGGGTCGGCGTTGACTTCGGCAAGCCATTCCCGTAAAGACTCTTTACAGAGTTCCGGGAACTGCGACAATCCGGCATCTTCCGAACCCGGAGACGCGGGGCGGCTGCACTGCGCAGTGCAGCGGGTTGACGTGATGCCCCCGGAGGTGATGCAAGCCCGCAGGCTGCCGGAACGGCCTGCGGGCTTTCTTCTACTTGCGCGGCAGCGCCAGCAGCATCACCCCGATGTGGATGCCCGCGGCGATGATCCCCGGCCACCCGAAAGCTACGATGAGGGCCACGTAGCCCGCCACGATGAGCACGGTCGCGGCCATCAGTTCACCACCTCGGCCACGCCGGCGCGCATCTCCTTGGGCGTGCGCTTGAGCATGCGGGCGTCGCGCGTCATCCGGGCCTCGCGCACCCGGCGCTGGATCTGCGACCGGTTGATGCTGATGCGGGACTCGGGGTTCGCGGTGTTCCAGTCGGCCATGCGCTTGCGGGCCTTGGCCACGGCGTCGGCGTCGCCATCGACGATGCCCTGAGCCCAGGCGCCGGCGATCTCGGCCTCCACGTTGCGCGCCAGCGCGATCTGCTGCTGCGCCAGCGAAGCGGCCCGGCTGTCGCGCGCCACCTCGGCAGGCTGGAAGCCGATGGCCTTGACCACGGCGTCGGTTCCGGTCACGTCCTTCACCTTGCGGCCAGCCTGGTCGCGGTACTCGCCGGTCATCCACATCTGGATGGCCTTGCCCAGGTTCTTGGCCGCCGTGGCGCCCATGAGCTCGTGGGCCTTGGCGAAGTCGCCAGTCAGCAGCGCCGGCAGGGCCTTGAAGGCGTTGCTGATGGTCGACGCGGCCGGGCCGAACACTTCCGTCACCTCGCCCGCCTTGTCGGCCTTGTCCTTGCGCAGGATGGCGGTGCCCGGGATCATGTTGCCAAGGCTCAGGCGGCCGGCCACGTCCAGCGGGATGCCCGGCAGCGCCGAGAACCCGCGCATGGCGAAGTCGGCACCGGCCTCGCCCAGCACGGCCTCAAGGTGGCGCGTCTTCCAGAGCTTGGCGTTGGTGTCGTAGCCCAGGTGCTGGCCCACGGTGTCGATGATGTCGTCCAGGTCGTCGGCCCCGGGCACGCCCTGCGCGCCAGCGGCCAGCACCAGGATGGCCAGCGCCAGCATCTGCTCGCGGCGCGGCAGGCGCTTCAGGAACTCGACGTAGCTGATGCTGTACTGCTTGAAGGTGAAGATCACGGGGCCGGCAGGCCCAAAGGCGCCCGTTCCGCGCGCCCAGTTGGGTCTATTTGCCTTCGTGTACACACCTTGCGTTTCGTCAACCGCCTTCTTGGCGAAGTCGAACGGATCAGCGTGCCCGTTGGCCGCCGCCGTCTCGTAGGCCGCGATGAACGACACGCGGCGGTTGAACCGCTCGGCCAGGCTGAAGAAGCTGCCCCACAGGAACAGTCCCCGACGGGCCAGCGGGTGGTTGGCCACCGTGCGCGAGGCCTCGGCCTGCAGCTGGTGCAGTTCCTGCGGCTCGACGATGCCTTCCTTCTCGGCCAGGCGCAGC
>ERZ724522.762-NODE-762-length-19505-cov-13.359023_pt1 | contig 19505 bp, 23 predicted proteins | sample MGYA00376055_ERZ724522 | MGnify/ENA primary metagenome ERZ724522 (study PRJEB28724, sample SAMN07190884) | wastewater metagenome | isolation source: effluent of sewage treatment plant in Hong Hong | place: Hong Kong | collected 2016-03-17 ... | reverse complement strand
ATTCTGCAAATGCTGTTCCTGTATGGGGCGGCTTGGAGCATGGTGCTCAGTGCACTGTGGGTGTGGTTCAAAACCAGCTGGCCCAATGAACTGTTACTGGCGCTGCGCTGGTGGTATGAGCACGACCGCCCGGAATGGTTGAAGGTGTTCGACCGGTACACTGACACGGAACTGGCCGCCAAAAACCGGGACGAGCTGGTGGTAGCCATGTGTGTTGCTGTTACAGAAGGCAAATTTCCGCGCAGGTTGCTTCATGTGCTGGGTTGTCCTGGGTGTTTGTCAGTATGGCTGTCGTTTTTCGCCACGGTGTTGATGCTGCTGTTGTGGGTGCCTTCCTGGGGCGTGGGAGACTGCATGGCCTTTACAGTCACTTGCTGGTTGTCCATACCTGGCACGGTCAACTGGGTGTTTTCGCGCAAATGAGCGAGCCGGATCTGCCGTACTACAAACTGTGGGTCGAAGTGGAGAGGGTGCGAGAAGGAGAAGATGGCGAGGATGATGAGGTGTACGAGAATCTGGATTCGCCTTTTGGCAGTGCCGCCACATTTACAGACGAAGACGAGGCGCAGGAGTTTGCCGAACTGATGCAGTGCATGGCAGAGGCTGCGTTCTGCAATTGGAAGCGCCTGCGCAAAATGGATCGCGCAGTGCTGGAAAAAGTGATCGAGAACCTGTCTACCAAAGATGTTTGAAACCGGTCAAAAAGTAGTGTGCATCACCGCGCAGCATAGTGGCAGTATACATTGTTTATCCACGTGCGGAACTCTTGCTCCGTCATGGTGGATTTAGCTACGTTACAAGTCCGACAGCAGGCAACTACGTTCTGCTCAATGTATCCTGAGGTATTGTCTCTACGGTCCATTCCGTGGTACAAGATGGGCGGCGTTCCGCAATAGTGACAAGATTCAGAAGTGAGCTGTCGCACGAACTCTAAATCGATTTTGAATTCTAAGTTTTTACTCCTGGCTCTGGATTTATAGTCCCAAAATAATCTGGTTATCTTGCGATGGTGCGGACTTTTGCGCACGGCTGCGGCGGCTAGTCGTTGGTTCGTAATAGAGGCTTCCGTGCTCATGCAGCCGCAGCTTCTTACGGCATTCTTTGGTACTTTAGTTCTCAGCTTGGTGCCAAACGTCGTGATCTCATTTCCACAACTGCAGCGGCATCGCCATCTCGCACATAAAGGTTTGCCGACGCCTTCCGGATGAAGGTCTACAAATTCTAAGACCAGCAGCCTACCATACTTTCGACCCTTGATGTTTTTTATTCGCTTTTCACTTGGCTTGCGCTGGCAGCCGCAGTGGGATGTTCCAGATCGCATGGATTGTATACTTCGTTCGCATTCAGTACCGCATTTACACTGGCAAATGTATCGTACTCCGCGTACATGACGTAGTATGGTCAGGTCTCCGTAAGTCTTACCAATTATATTCACATGTTCAAAATAGGACAAAAAGTAATTAACATCAACGACGACTTCGCGCCGTGGGTTTACGATCTGTACAGGGCGCTGCCGAAAAAAGACAGTATCTATACCATCCGCGCTGTGGCTGTCGGACGCAGTAATCCGAAGTTCGAGGTGGGCGACGACGCCGAGATCAAGATGAAGGATGCTGAGTTCGACGTGCTGGTGTTGCTGGAGGAGCTGGTCAATCCTGACGACCCTCACTCAAGCGTAAAACAGGAGCTTGGTTTCAAGGCAGACCGGTTTGCCGAGACCGAGGAAACGTCCGAGCACGTACACGAAGAAGTGGAAGAGCCAGTATTTGCATAACATGAGCACACTGCTTAGAACCAAACTATGCCTCCACAAAGGTGGACGCGAGGTGACATTGACAGAACTGGAAAACGCCAAGACCCCCTCCGGCACGCGCACCTGGCATCCTATGCCCCACATCGAACTGGTGCGTACTGCCAAGCTTGCATTGCTCAATGCCGGCCTGGATGTGGTGGGAGAGCAGCATGCCTTGACCAAAGAGGACTCGAGGTACTTCGGCTTGCTGCATGTTCAAGCGCGGGAGCAGGCAGCCAAAGACTATGGATGGGTGTTCGGACTGCGCAGCAGTCATGACCAGACTTTCCGGGCAAGCGCCATTGCAGGTTCCTCGGTGTTTGTGTGTGACAACCTCTCCTTCAGCGGGGAGGTGCATATCGGCCATCGGCATACCGTAAATCTAACCAAGGCATTTCCTGGTTTGATGGCGGGGGCTGTGTCGGAATTGATGAATCTGTCTGGGCGTATGGACGAGCTGTATGCCGGTTTCAAGGCGTGTGATCTGGACGACGCCGGTGCGCACGATCTGGCAGTACGCTGCATGAATGCCGGGGTCATCGGCTGTACACACCTGCCCCATGTGCTGGAGCAGTGGTACAGGCCGCCGCACAAGGATTTCGAGCCGCGCAACATGTGGTCGTTGTACAACGCGGTTACCGGAGTGCTGCGCACGACATCTTCGCTGCAGCTGCCGGAACGCACCCGCAAGCTGCACGGCGTGTTTGACCCGGTTCTGGCGCTGTCGTCGTGATCGAAGGACAGGCGTTCACCAATCAGGAGATCCAGATGCTGGAGCAGGAAGTGCTGATGCTTCTGCGCAACAGCCCCTTTCCGCCGATGGCTGATCTGGAGCTGGTAAATCTGCACGGGCTTCTGCAGAAGGACAGCAAACAGCTGTCCGGTCTGCAGCGCAGGTTGGCAGCGTTGCGTCATGTGGTGCGGGCCAAGCAGGCGCAGAACTATGCGCTGTGGTCACTCAACCAGGTAAGCACCCCGGCCGAGGAGCGTTTGGAGCTGCAGTGGCAGGACATGTTTTTGAGCGCGTCCATTGCACTGGTGGAGGAAGTGTCCAAGGTACATACGTTCCAGCGGGCGGACCGTTGGGATTTCACGGACAGGCTGCTGACGAATGTCTGCAATCGCATGATCCGGGAAGGGTGCTATCACCTTTTTCAGGAGGAGGAAACAAAACTGAAACGAGAAATGCAGCGCGAACATGCTGAGTCTTTACCCGTCCAACCCTGCTGACGCTTGCACCGAAGGAGTGTGGCGTCTGGTTTGCATATCCCGCACAGCGGAGACCGATACCAGCTGCACATTGGCTATGAATACTCCGCTGGAGTGGAACCTGGAGCAGACTTTGTCGGCTGTCCGAGCAGCAGTCACCAAGTGGTGTCGCACATATGAAGAGGGAATGGAGCTGTATGCATTCACCGATCAAGATCTGAACATCGGAGACGTGGCGGGCTATATGGCAACCGACAGGGATCTGCGTGCGTGCCTGCGAGAGCAAAAAGTGTACGACGTCAGAGAACTAGTCGTGTCCGTGTTTCAGGATGCAGGTGTATGGCATTACGATACCTTGTTGTGCGCGCATGGTTGATGTAGCACATGGACTAAAGTTCGCAGTACGTCATGTGAACCAGGATCGCACATTCTCCGGATCTTTGTGGCTGGATGGTGTAGAAGTCGTGAGTATTTCAGGAGAGTACGGGCTGGGAAGCATGACATTTTGCTACATTCTCAATACAGCCGAGGTGCGTAAAAAGGTGTGCTCGGTTTCGGAATGGATGCCTGTCTATGGGAGGGCTGCAGACGTTTTCGATCATGGTTGGGAGTGGCCTGACACCCCTGGCTGGTGGTGGTCAATACGCAAGGAAGTGTGGGAAGCAGGAAGTCCCACACGGCAGAGCGACTGGACACCAGTGCTGGTGGGAGACCGTCTGTCAGGCGCAGGCACGCAGCTGGAGCACAGGGACGGTACGGTGATACGACAAGGAGAGATGGCCGGTTCGTGGGCTTGGTTTCCGGTAAGCATGACAGACTACTGCCTCGGGCTGTGTCCAGATTGACGAGATCCCACAGGGTCACGGAGCGTCGCACAGACACCTACGTATCGCCGCTGTGGCTTAAAACAGCATTGCGTGACGCAGGCGCCCGGTTTGATTTGGATCCTTGCGCTGCGCTCAATCAGCCCTGGCACATGGCGGACAAGTCTTATACCGAGAAGGAGGACGGTCTGGTACAGCCCTGGCACGGGGAGGTGTGGTTGAATCCTCCGTACCACAGAGGCAAGGTACCAAAATGGATGCAGCGCATGTCCGAGCACGGACGTGGCATGGCACTGGTGTTTGCGCGTACGGATGTAGATTGGTTTAAGGAGTGTGTGTGGAAGAGTCGCACCGCACAAGGACTGCTGTTTTTGTACGGCAGGCTGGTGTTCGCCAAGGAGGATGGAACATCACATCCGCACAACGCCGGAGCACCTTCGGTACTGGCAGCGTACGGAGGCATAAGCAACAGCTGGCTCAAACGCATGAAGGCTCACGGGCATTATATACCCCTGTATCATGAGTGACACATTCAATCCTACACCGTTCTTTCAAAATGACAGGGCGGAGGCATTTTACAAGGAACTGCAGCAGCTGAAGGATCTCTATCCTGACTGCTACATTGAAGCCTGGACTCCAAGGGACTTCTTTCCCGAGCCGGACTTCCACGGAGAAGCTCCGGTTGATACTCTGGATCTGGCGCCTTCGACATTTGCTCGAAACTGTCAGGTGGTGGAAAACCTCACACGCATGCACAGTGCGGATGTCGGTGTGAACTGGAGTGTGGTGCACAATGCTGTAGCAGAGCTGCCTGAAGAAGTCGACGCGTCGCTGTACAAGCTTGCACCCCCTGCAAAGCGTCAGGTGTTTGTGGTGTGCGTGCATCATAAGTACGGACAGGATTTTCTGGACATCGTTCCTTCCCAGGAAGAAGTGCTGAAGGTTCAGGCAGGATGGTGCGCGAGCTACATCGACGAGCTGCCCGAGGAACATCATGAGGCTGCGAAGCGATTTGCAGAGGCCGGAGATGATAAGGCACTGGTCGAGCTGTACACTACACATCATCCGCAAGGTGAATACTTCGACGTGTACGAGGGGATGGCGCCTGAGAGGCTGAGCCAGTAAGCGAAGATGCCTGACTACAGGAACAAGTTTCTGTGCCTCATTCCATTGCGTAAAAAGCGCGAACGGGAAGTGGCTGTGACAGTAGCAAGGATACTTCGGGATGCCTTGGCGCTGGATATCCCTCTGGATAATCCGAAACTGTACCCTGCGTACGGACGTAACAGGTGGCTGGAAGTCTTGTGTGACTTTCCCATCGATGACTGGAGTCTGGTGGAACACTTTGATCCACATCATGCGCAGGGCGTGCTGTTGATGTCCGATGATGGGCCCGACGGGAACGCAGTGGCGTTGTTTGTTCAGGCGGTGCTGCAGTTTGTGCAGGATGACTCCACGGAAGTGTGTTTCTCGTCCTTCTGCATACCTTCCAGGATCACCTTGCACGATCAGTGCTGCGCACAGCACTTCAGGATTACGTCGCGCGACATCAGGATGGAGGAAATTGACGGTAGCAAGAGTTTGTGGGCGGCACCGCATAAGAATCTGGCTTCCGGGTTGTACCTGGCAAGGCTGCATATGCACACCACAGTACCAACCCGCTACTGCCAGGTTGAGGATCTGTGGCGTCCCGTGTCGGTACTACCCGATGGTTTGCCATCGGAACCGCTCAGAAAACCTCCTGTTCTGGTACGTCCGCTGGAATGTCTGCTGTAATTCACAAATACGGCCGGGCGGTGCGCCCATACAACATCCCTGGCAGGCCGCAATGTCATACATGCATGCGCCTGACGCAGATGTTTGATACGCTGGACGAGTATAAGAGGATGATGCCGGACAACGTGTTTGGGTTCGGTACGCATGAAAAAGCATGGGCGGTAAACCCACTGGTGCAGTATGGGAACGACACCACGGCCGTACTCCGGCCTCATCAGGTTTTCTGGAGGCATCCGGAAGGCTCCATGATGTCCGCAGCAGGTTACGCACGCCCCAAAACACTGGATCAGTATTGGTACAGAGTGCAAGCATCTACAATCATCAATGGGGGTTCAGAATAACAAACCCTGGCTGAGGGGCATCCTGATGATGCTGACTGTAATTCCAGTTCTGCTCTATACCATGCTCATGGGCCTGGTGTTGTCAGTGGTCTTGATAGCTATGCGCGTGCGTCGCACGCATCGTCCGAACTGGCCCGGTGATTGGACATCGGCCGAGGATCGGGTGGTAGGCTGGATTGTAGGTCCTATGAAGTGGTGGCTGGATTTATGAGCCTGGTTCCTGTCATTTTATACACCAAGAAAGTGGACACGTTGACGCATGTGCACGACCACGGCATGGCGGTTGAATTCGCCGACAAGGACAAGCAGGACATGATGGCCGCTATGGAGCGGGATGGCAAGTATGTCATTCGGGCTGGTAAGAGCAGGCTGGAGGTGTGGCGCAACAAGGAGGTTACATACACGGAGTTGCACAGCGCAGCGGCCAATACGGTGACGGCGCGCATGCATTACTTGGAGTGCATACGACCTGTTAATGGCGACGTCGTCACTCTTAAACACCGCGTCGACGATCGCCTGTGTGTAGATCGGCTGCGTACATCTGTGTTTGGATACAACCTGCCTGTATCGCGGGACAGCACCATGTTCGCACTGTCTACTTTGGACGATCTTCGAACGCGCATGGCTAATGAATTGTGGTCCTTTGCAGGAGCAGCAGGACTGCGTGGCAAAGCTATTGCTTCCGTGCTTTCCGTGCCCGAGCTCAAGCTGACCAAGGCGCGACAAGAAAAGCGCGGAACAGAGCATAAGTTGAAGTGTCTGGTGCAGTCTATGGAGCATGGTCTGCTGGAAACGGAATACAGGAACGCACTCAAGAACTGGAAGGAAGATGTCAGGCCCAGGCTGGATGCTGCTGAAGGAGCCCTGGAAGAACTGCAGCGCAGCCTGGACACGGGAGAGGCCTTGTCGAATGAATGCGCCCTGCGGTCGTACCATGATCGTGCGCAGGAAATAAGCCGGTCGTTCTACGGACTGCCCTACAGCCCTGAAACACACAGTACTCTCAGTAGGGTACACAGTATACATATGTCGGACATGCATGCGCATGAAGGTTTGGTTGTGACCAGAACCGGTACGCCTCTTCAGTGTATTCCGGCAGTGTCTGCGCCGACGCATACTGCGTCCGTAGAAGGCGACAAGGTAGTAATTAGCTCCGGGGTAAAATGCCCGTGGACTTTGTCCCAGATATTGGACGCGTTGCGGAACGGCAGACAGTTGCATAGTGCTGTGGGTGCGCTGGAAGTGCAGCAGGTGTCTGAAATCGTGGAGGTAGACAGCGAGATCGCCAAAGCATTGGCGGAGTACGCCGTGCCTGTCTCACAAGGCAAGGTGTTGGTGCCCAGGGTGTTGCTGCGTTGCGGATGTCATCGCATTTGTCCTAGAGATACTAAGGTGCCTGAGCTGCAGGTTCTGTTGCAGCCCCAGCACAAGGTAACGTGCATACCAGCCAGGGAGACTTACAGCCGTACGGTGGAGGGCATTATCACAAGTGCAGTGAGGGAGGAGTTGAAGGACATGCTGCTGTACGATCTGCAAGATACAAAAGCTCGTCTGGAGCGTTTGCGACGCCGCAATGCGACGCTGGATAAGGTGCTGGAAAAACGCAATGCCTGGAAAAAGGCAGATACGCACAAAGAAGCGTTGGTCGAAGAAATACTACACTGCGCGGAAAATGAAGAGCGGCTTGTGCGCGAGTACAACACTCTGCTGGAGGCCATTCCATGGCCGGGGGACTTTGTAACGCCTGCGCTGTTCGACATGTTGAACGTGTTGTCACGCATGAGTACGACAGATAGAAACGGTATTACTCCTGTACCACAACCTTTGAAGATTGATGCGAGCGCATCTGCCTGACTGGAGTCACATCAGACGCACCGAACTTGTGTCTGATGGATTTGCTGGAGGTGGAGGCGCCTCCACCGGCATGGCACGCGCCATGGGCAGGGAAGTCGATCTGGCGTGGAATCATAACGACGTGGCGCTGGCCATGCACCGGATGAACCACCCTGGAGCGTTTCATCTGCGTGAGGACGCCTTTGCCGTCGATCCGATCGCGTTGATTCGTGGCAGTGGTAAGAAGTGGGGCGCGGGGTGGTTCTCTCCCAGTTGTACCAATCACTCCAAGGCCAAGGGCGGCAAGCCCAAGGATCGCAGAGACAGGTGCCTGAGCATCGTCATGCTCAAGTGGGCCAAGGCCGGGTGCAGGGTGATGTACATGGAGAATGTGGAGGAGATCATGGACTGGGGCCCGCTGGTGCGCAGACGGGTGAAAGGTCGCGTGGAGTATCATCCGGACAAAAAGCAGAAAGGGCGCAGCTGGAAGGCGATGCTGGACATCCTGCAGGGAGGGGTGCCGGATGATCATCCTGATCTGGACGAGTTTGTGAACCTGCTGGAAGGAGCAGTCACCAGGGAGGAGATGGTGCGCGGGTTCGGCTACCATGTGGAGTTCCGCAAGCGTCGGGCTGCGGACTCAGGGGCTCCTACAACACGTACCAGGTTGTTCATGGTGTGCCGCAACGACGGACAGCCGATCGTGTGGCCGGAGCAGCACTTCTTCCCGGCTGAAGAGGCGGAGCGGCTGGGCAAACCCAGCTGGCGTCCAGTGGCGTCGTGTCTGGACTGGTCAATACCGTGTCCGTCCATATTCCTGCGCGGCAAGGCAGCCAAGGCAGCCAAGTGCAAACGACCGCTGGTCGTCAACACCGAGCGTCGATGCGCCAGGGGCGTGGACAAGTTCGTACTGAAAGCTGCGCGTCCGTTCCTGGTGAACCTGACACATGGTGGAAGGTTGGAGGACATCGACCAGCCTGCCAAGACCGTTACCGGCGCTCGTCGGGGTGAGAAGGCAGTGGTGATGCCCGTGGTGGCGGCACCGTTCATCACCGAGCACGCCAACGGATCGAACCAGAGGCTGAACCCCGCGGACAGACCGCTGGGGACGATATGCGCACAACCCGACGGAGGTCACTTTGCAGTGGCTTCCTCGGTCATGGTAAATACCACGGGACATCCTGGAGCGGGGCTGGGCAGTCCGACACCCACCATAACAACAGGCGGGCACCAGTACCTGATGGGGGCCGCCCTTGTCCCGGTGGGCTATGGTGAACGTGACGGCCAGGCTCCAAGATGCATGGATGCGAACAAACCTCTTTCTACAGTAGTGGCAGCTGCCAACCACCATGCACTGGCGGTGCCTGTCATGGTCAAGCTACGCGGCAAGAATACCGGGTCTCCGGCAGACGAGCCTTTGCGTACAGTCAGCGCCGGCGGACAGCACCACGCTGCAATGCAGCTGCATCTGGCGGCAGGCATGTTGTCTCGAGATTTCGGACAGAGTGTGGGAGGGGCGCTAGATCAGCCGGCACCTACCGTGATGGGTTCCGGACTGGGCAAGACCAAGCTGGTGCAGGCAGAAGTGGTGCAAGGCTGTTTCATGGCCCAGCACAACGGAGGCGGGTACACTACTGACGGACGGCGTTGTGACATGCCGCTGTCTGCAGTCACAACCACTGGATCTCAGCAAGGGCTCATCGCCGCATCGGCCGTGTGCTATTATGGCACCGAACAGCACGGCCAGCCCGTAGACTCCCCGGCGCGTACCACGCGTGCCAAAGACTGTCTGGCACTGGTGACTTCCAATCTGGCAGAGTTGCTGACACCGGAACAACTGGCAGGAGCCAGGAGAGTGGCCAAGTTCTTGCGGCGGCATGGTGTCGAGTTCGAAGGCGAATTTGCCATGGTCGGACCGTATGTCATTGTGGACATCGGTATGCGCATGCTGACACCTTCAGAGTTGTTTGCTGCCCAGGGATTTCCCAACTGGGGTTGGATGTGCTACGGTACGGCATGCCGCACGACAATCGCACAAAAAGAGCATGCATCGTTTGTACAGAATTGTTTCAACCAAACCGTAGAGAGAGCCCAGGCAGAGTGCGCAAGACCTGCAGCAGGTCTTGCGCCGACACGATCCGATTTCAGGGAGCTGGATGGCTTGCACGATTCAGAACTGTCGAATCCAGACTGTGCAGCATCTGTGGAATCGCCTTTACCCCTGGTAAGCACAGCCACAGAAGCAGGATTCAGCAAACATGTGGACGTGCATGTGCATATAGACTTAGGGCGCAACATTCTGGAGCTACGCAGTGCAAGAAAGTATTTATCAGGTGTGAGCGCTGCGGTAGAGAGCGAAAGGTATCCCCTGCCTACAGAAATCGCAGGTTCTGTTCGGTGTATTGTTCAAGCCTTACAATGCGAGGAGACAAAGCCCCGACATGGAAAGGTGGAATTAAAAAAGAACAACTGCGATTCTACCTCTCAACTGAGTGGCGGGAGTTGTGCAGGCGAGTGTGGAAGCGAGACGCTGCAACGTGTAGATGTTGCGGTAAGCGATATAAGTTTGTCCGTGGAGGTAAAAAATGGGCGGTCCATCATATCGGAGGATGGACGCAATTCCCAGAGTTACGGCTCGTTATTGGAAACCTTGTTTTGCTTTGTAGCGAGTGCCATGGCTTCGTCCACTCTAAACGCAATAAAAGAGGCAAATTCATTCGGCGTGTCTGTAGAAATAAGTGAACGCTACATCATCGACCGCGGCCTGTTTTACATCAACGGACGTCCGGTGGTCAAGAAGCTGTCAAAAACAGCCCAGGTGCGCATGGTCGGCAATTCCGTCAGTCCCATGCAGGCAGAAGATTTGTTCCGGGCGAACAGTCCAGAGTTGTGCGCATGAACGCCACCACATCCTCCAGCATAGTGCAGCCTGTACTGCATTGGGAAGCCGAACCAGTTTACGAACGGTACGCGGTCGCGGCCGCGTCTGATATTCAGAGGAAGCTGTGGCAGCAAGGCATCATGATGTCTCTGGAGAACAGCAAACGAGATATGGCGGACATCCTGATAGTGCAGGGGTGCTCTCAGTTTCAAGGTCAGGAGCTGGAAGTACTGTACGGAAACCAGATCGCGGTGCGTATATCGCCCGAAGTACCGACTGGCGGATTTCGCAATCTGTGGAGGTGTGTTTTTGGGCGCGATGTGCGGCGGCTGGTGTATATCGGGATGTGCCAGGCGGTGAAGCAATTGCTGCCCGAGGAGCTGGAAACCGAAGTGGAGCTGGCGCTGGATTTGTAGTGTTCCGCTTGCGTGCTGCCGTCCCTGCCTCTTTGGTTTGGGTTCATGGCAGCAAGAAGGTACTCCAGAATAGCACTGGTCGTAGACATCGAGTGGGCTCCGCTTTCGACAGAGAACGGACACTCTCTTGCGCGCATGTCTGACGCCGTGGCCGAAAGCATGAGAGTAGTGCTGCAGGAGCACGCAGAAGTGGAGAGCGTGGAGGTAACCCCTTCGGTGTGGATGGACTCGCCGGTTCAGAGCTGATGAGCAAATCAAATACATTCAACAATTCCTGGTTTCATTTCATGACCCAGGCGGCTGACATACGGGATGCCTTGGAGGACATTGCACTGGGGTCTGCAGGGGCAGCAGTGCTGGACGGAGCACTGCGGGCGCTGGCCGCCAACTACAATGATCATGTCGAGGATTCAGCTGAGCGTCTGGACGAGGCAATGATGAACAAGTACCTGGACCTTATTCACCCGTGCTGCGCAGAGCAGACAGTGCTGGCAGGATGCATCAACAGGGCTGATGCGGCGACCACGACGCTGGATCTGCTGCGGCAGGAACTCGCGGACGAAGTGGATGTGGACAGTTTCAGTGTCCTGGTGGTGCTGGGACCTGCACACGAGGGACATCCTCTGTATGTGGTCAAAGACGACATCGGGTGCATGGGCTACTTCGCCGCTTTGAAGCCTGCCAATGCATACACAGCCTTGAGAGAGATGGGCGGTATATGGTCGCGTTTGCTTACATCACGATGCTGAAGGACTACATCAAAGAGCGGCTGCGTACCTCCAGCAGTATCGCGAACAAGGATCTGATACAGGCAGCAGAGGACAGTACAACGCTGCAGGATCTGGGGTGCGATCTTGATGTGGATACCATGCGGGTGGTCGACGCCACATGTGACGAGTTTGACATGAAACCTGTGCTTAGGAGGCATGTTGCGGAGTTGCGCACGTTTGGTGCCCTGCGGCTGTTCCTGGAAGAAAAGTTGCAGGAGCGTGTGCTGGACATCATACGCGGCGCTCTGAATGACGTTATCGCTCCTAGCGAAGACGTCATGCAACATCTGACAGACACCGACCGGTTCGTGGAGGACCTCGGTGCCGACAGTCTGGACACTGTGGAGCTGGTCATTTATGCGGAAGAGGAAGCGGACATTGACATAACGGACAAGCTGGCTGACGAGTGTAAGACTGTGGGCGATGCAAAGCGGATCATAATGCGGTGCATGCTGGAGCAGTGACACAGGACGCAATCAAAGAAGTACTACATCAGCATGCGCTGTGGCTGGAGGATAACAGCAAAGGGAAAAGGGCTGAGCTGCGTGGTGTCAATCTGAACAGCGCCAACCTGTATGGTGCCGACCTGAGAAGTGCCTATCTGACTGGTGCCAACCTGTACAACGCCGACCTGAGAAGTGCTGACCTGAAACGTGCAGATATGACAGGTGCCGATCTGACAGGTGCGAATCTGAGCAGTGCCAATCTGACAGGTGCGAATCTGAGTGGTGCCTATCTAGTAAATGCTGACTTGACTTGGGCGGTACTGACCTGCGCGGATCTGAGTGTTGCTAAGCTGAAAGGTGCCAAATTTAACTGCACCAGAGGTATTCGTTACGCTGTTCTGTCGTTTGCAGGTCTGGGTGAGATATCCAGGCAGTGGTTGTTGGTAGAACAGGATGGCAAGCCGATGTTTCACATCGGATGTTTTTGTGGTAGTGAAGACGAACTTCGCAAGGAGATCCAAAGCGGTCCGGACAAGTACATAGCCAGCCGCACGGATGCCACGGACACACTGCTCAGGTTGTATGCATACTCAGCACCATGATGCCCAGAGAACAGATCATAAGGTGGTTGCTGGAGCAACCACCCGGAACAGGGATCAGTATCGACGAGGGAGGGCTGTCACTCTCCGCTCCGGACGGAAGCTACTTGGAAGTAGGAGGAGATCCCACCACTGAACCTGACTGCGTAAAAGATGCGGAAGAGCCGTTCGAAACCTCTGAAGCTCGAGAAGATTATGCACGTTGGGAGGGTACAGAGGCGTTCAAAGACTATCTGAGGGTGCTGGTGGAGGAAGTACGCAGGCAGACAGACGAGCACATGCTGGAAACCGGTCTGAAGTTCGAGGACTGTCAGCGGGTGGGTGTACATCAGGCGGCGCAGAAGCTGCAGATGTGCATCAACGGTATCAGTCCGGAGGATATGAAGCTTGATGAAAGCGTCAGGCGCAAACAAGAACAGCGCCTTCTGACTTTTGACCAGAGGCAGGCATGTGAGGAGGGCTGGGGTTTGTTCAACGGAGGTGAGATCCAACGACTGGACGAGCAGGCTGTGTTTAAGAGTGACGAAGCGGCGCTTGATCACGTGGAGACGCTGGCATCTGCTGGCAGTCTGTATCACCGCGTAGCACGGGCCTGGCGCAGGATGTTTATGGAAAAGCTCGCGCCTCCACGTATACACGAGATAAAAAGGCAGATGCAACGAGGCTCGAGCAACGTGGACGAGGCGTTTGCGGCACTGCTGGAGTTTGACACCAATGACCCGGCAGTGCGTACCAGGCTGGAGATAATGCGAAACTCATGAACCGCTGTGCAGCAGGACCTTGGTACAACACCTCGGAATATCGCATCGAGCCTGACGGACGCAGAGTACCTGTACTTATGTGCCGCAGTGCTTGCGAGGAAGACATGCTGCTGGGTTACTGGCACGAAGGTGTGTGGTTTGCAGGAAACGAAGAGCACGTGTCCAGAATGGACACGGCACCTGAAATGTTCGCCGTGCTGGTACATCCCATGGACAGTCAGCGTCGTGTTCTGGTCGCACACAAGCCCCCGGAATGAGTGTGATCCTTGTAGGCGAGCGCGAAGGTGTGTACCTGGGCAGTTTTCTGGGGCTTGGCATCTGGAGTCAACTGGACAGTGCCGGACAGGACGCAGCAGTGGTATTCCCGTCAGCTGATGTTGCCTGGGACACTGTGCAGACCTGGGATGGTAAGGATGGCTTGTCGGCATTGAGGTTCCTGCCGGTGGAAGCCGACTTGGAAAACGGTAGGTACGCCAGCGAGCGCGCATGCATCGCCGCAGGAGCCAAACCATGGAGCCATGTGCTGAACTGAGCGAGAAGTTCTACGAACATGAGATGTACTATGGGATGTTTCATGCATTGCTGATGGTGCATGAAGGTATGACCACCGGGCGCTGTCTCAGCGTATATGCATTTGCCAGGGATGTACTGGCCCGAGCCTTTCCACACAACTGGCTTTGGTGTACAGGCAGTAGCTCGCTGTTCCTGCACCTGTCAGACGCAGATGTAAAGCGGGTGGGAGGCAGGCTGCTTGTCTCTGCCAGAAAACAATCACTTCAAAGTGACGAAGACTACAAGAAACTCACATGTTTAAAGCATTGAAAGATTCCGTACAACGGGCGTACACCGAAATGGTGCGCTCTGGCAAGACTTTGTTCCTCGTGGACATCCACGGGCAGACCCTCTGGGATGTGTATTTCAATGCGTTCGACGAAGCGCACAGACAGGAGAACAACTGCAGCAGTTGCCGGCACTTTATCCGTCGCCTGGGCGGCTTGGTGACAGTCCGTGCGGATGGTACGCTGCAGACGTTGTGGGATGAAGGCTGTGACGACCCCGAGTACAAGGCGCCTGTGGCTGTTATCCAGAGCACGGTAAGTGCGGCCAGAGTCGGCGAGCTGTGCCTGTCGGTGGACCGTCGTATTGGTGTCGATTTCAACGCCGACCCGAAACGGGAGGGTGTGATCTGGAATCATTTCTGCGCAGACCTGCCTGCGGCGCTGGTGCTGAAAGGGGAGGCCATCGGTCCCAAGCAGTCACATGCGCGGGCGTCTGCAGAAGTGCTGTTGCGCGGCGTGCGTGAGATTGCACCGCAGGCGGTCGAGACTGTTCTTGAACTCATCGCGCAAGGTACGCTTCCACGCGGAGACGAGTACTTGCGTACGGTGCAAGGGTTTCAGGCGTTTCAGGCTGGTCTGAAGCACGAGCGCAACACGAGGCTGCGTGTCAACCTTTGCTGGGACATGGCATCTCGCGATGTGGGGCTCGCCAGGCTGAACAACAGCAGCATGGGTACGCTGCTCAACGACCTGTCCAACCCGGACATGTCGCTGGAGGATGCTTTGCGCCGGTACGATGCGATCATGGCGCCTGCCAACTACCAGCGCCCCAAAGCGCCTGTGACTTCGGCAATGATCGAACGGGCTCGTGCGTTGGTGCAGGAAAAGGGGTGGGGTCCCTGTTTGTTACGGCGTCGCGCTACGGTTGCGGATGTCTCTGCGGCTGATACTCTGTTCTTGGACCGCACGTTGCGCGGTGCAGCGTCCAGCGACCCGTTGGATGTGCTGCAGCAGGAAGTTCAGGCAGTGCAGCCCAAGACACTGTCGCATGTCACCGACGTATCGTTCGACGAGTTGCTGTCCAAGGTTCTGCCCAGTGCCAAAAGCATCGAGCTGTTGCTCGAGCCCAGGCTTGCCAACCGCATGGTGACTCTGGTTAGTCCGAAGGAATACGGACCCAGCATGTTCAAGTGGGGTAATGCCTACTCATGGGACTACACCGGGAACATGGCATCGGCCGACATCAAGCGGCGGGTGAAGGAGGAAGGCGGGCGTGTCGACGGTGTCATGCGCATCTCCCTGGCCTGGCATAACCAGGACGACCTGGATCTGCACGTGGAACGTACCACGACGAAAGTGCACGGCGAACATCTGTACTATGGCGACATGCGTGCATTCGGGGCTGTGCTCGATGTGGACATGCACTGTGGATCTCCCTTTGTACCGAATCCTGTGGAAAACGTGTGCTGGGACAAAGTCCCGCTGAACGGGGAGTATCGTGTGTACGTGCATCGGTACACCCCGCGCGAAACAAGCAAGCAAGGGTACACCGTGGAACTGGAGTATCAGGGCGAGACCTGGACCTTCGAGCGCGCTTCCAATGCGACCTCGGACATGGTCACGTTCCGTATGCTCGATGGTCGTATCGAAATGCCTACCGGTGCCAGTCAGGTACGCAGCGGTCAGAAATGGGGATTGCGCACGGCAGCCTGGCAACCGGTGCACATGGTCACGTTCTCCCCCAACCACTGGAAGGTGTCGGAAGCGACTGGTAACAAACACGCGTTCTTTTTCCTCAAAGGGTGCGTGTCTGACGAAGTCACACGGCCGTTTTTCAACGAACAGCTGTGTGCGGACATGCACGAACACCGCAAGGTATTTGAACAACTCGGGGCTCGTACACCGGTCGAGCCTGCGGATAATGAACTCTCCGGCGTTGGTTTTGCTCTCGGGGAGCAGGACCATTTTTACGCGCGCATCACAGGTGCGCACACCCGAATCCTCAAAGTCACACTGTAACCGAAACATCACACCCGACCCACATCATCATGAACAACAACGACACCAACGATCTGTTTCTGCGCGCCTCCCGCCAGAAGCTCATCATCTCCACAGCAAGCAGCGGCGGCCAGCTCGATACCACCGACCTCTGGGATCTTTCCCTGGAGCGTCTGGACGGCATCGCGCGGGACCTGAACATGCAGATGCAGGAGTACACCACCCAGTCCTTCATTCCGGAGGAGGCCAAGGCGAGCTCCAAGTCCGCCGCACGGAAGAAAACCGAACTCGCGTTCGAAATCGTGAAGCTGGTCATTGTGATCAAGGCGGCCGAGCTGAAGGCGGCCAAGGCTCGCAAGGAGATGCTGGCACAGCGTGCCGTGCTGAAGGAGGCGCTGAATGCTGCCGAGCACAAAAAGCTGCTCGAGATGAGTCCGGAGGACATCCGGAAGCAGCTGGACCAGCTCTCCCAGGAGGATACCGAAGCTGAGGCTTGATGCCTTGTGCCGCGGCTGGTAAGCTGGGAGCATGACCCCTGTGTCTGACCTCCTCAAGTTCGCCAGTTTGCTCGACGAAGCCCGAGCCCGTCACTACCACGACCAGCCGTACTCCACGGCAGGGCTGATCGGTGGCGGGCTCGGTGCTCTCGCTCCATGGGCGGTGGCTGCCTTAATGGCGCCGGACAAGCTGTCAGGTAACCCCGGGGAACTCCTGCAGATGAGTCTGGCTTCTGGCGTTTTGGGTGCCGGTGCCGGAATCGGGCAGGAGGCGGTAGGCCGGGTGCTCACCCGTATGGTAGGGCCCGATTTCAAACCAAGCCGCTTCCGCCGCGATCAGGACCCGCACAGGCTGAACAGTGCACTGAAGCTGGCACCGGTCGGTGCGGCGTTGTTTGCCGGCCGTCTGCTGCCAGGCATCATGAACGCCATGCATCAGAAGGAGGCGGGTACGCTGACAGTGCCGACGGCGCCCGTACCCGAGCGCAAGTCTTATGGTGACTGGCTGCGCAGCGACGCAGTCACCCACTTGCAGCGAGCTCCAGGAGCAGGCTGGGCACATCCGATCACACCATCCGCGGTACAGTCCGCCATCACGACCGAAGCGCAGCGCCTGGGTCGGTTGCAGCGCTCAATCCCGCCAGCGAACATAGGCATGGTCATGCCGAAGTTCGATCCCAATGTCAAAACTGCCAGCTTGAAAGAACTGCGCGAGCAGCTGCAGGAAGCCGAAAGCAAAGTGGGAGTACCAACACCAGAACAGATCGAGTCCGGGGATTATACCAAAGGCAAGTTCAAGTGGAAGGGCCTGAACATCACGATCGAGACTGCCAAAGGACAGACCCGCAGCGGTACAGACAAGGATGGCAAGCCCTGGAGCGTAACACTCCAGAACTCGTACGGGTACATCGACGGCACAGACTCCGCCGAACCAGGGGACGAGATGGACGTGTTCATCGGTCCGGATCTGCTCAGTGAAGTGGTGTTTGTCATCGACCAGAACAAGAACGACGTGAAGAAGTTCGACGAGCACAAATGTGTATTAGGAGCCACCAACTCAGACCAGGCCAGGAGCATCTACGAGTCCAACTACAGCAAAGGCTGGAAGGGCTTCCGTAGTGTGACGTCCCTGACACTCCCGCAGTTCAAGGAGTGGCTGGCACGGGGCAAGATGAACAGGGCGCTCAAGGGACAAAGTGTGAAGGACTTCCTCAAGAGGGCAGACGTACTGACGCACAAGCAAAAGAGGACATGGCGCGACCGGCTGGCAGAGTGGGCGCCGTGGATGGCTACCGGCGCTCTCGGAGCGGGTACACTGTCTGAAGTGCTGCGCAATCAGGTATTCAACCCTCAGTTGCTAGGGGACATGCAGGACTTCTCCAGAAAGCGCGACTTGGACCGCACTTTTCAACCTTTCGCACATTTGTCGGAAGGACAGCAGGCAGCGCAGCGCATGGTGGATTACGCAGTGCAGGGCCACCGGCTGCTCAATCATAAACTGCTTGGGCTGTTTTCTCCTACAGATATGCTGAAGGCGCTCCGCAACTCTCCGCTGGTACCAGAAGACCAGCGCTGGGACACCTCTTCACAGCAGCACTACGACACTTTTCAGGCTTCTCCGCTGGCAGGGTTTACCCGCGTGATGGGAGAGATATCAAGAGGCGGATGGGCGCATCCGGACAGCGGTCAGACACTGCCAGGCTTGCCGGACGGCGTGCGGGAGGCCATCCGGGATACGGTCAATGACACCGTGGGTTTCAATTATGTCAATGCTGTCGGCGGTAAGCCCGAGACCTCTTGGCATTTCCCAGTGCCAGGCAATCCATCTGCCGTGCCTATGGAGCGGCAAATCGAACTCGCCAGAAAAGTACCTGAAAAACTGGAACGAGAGATCACCAGCAAACTGGGACCTGACGTGTGGCAGCAGTTTGCAAAAGGACTGTCTCATGGGCGCGACGTCGTGTACGATGGTTACGGTCGGATTACTCGTAACCTGGACAATGTGAATCGTGCTTGGGGAGGAGTCAGTGCGGGTCTGATCGGCGCCGGTGCCACAGGTCTGGGCGCGTACGGACTATGGCGTTATTTGAACAGTCGTAAACAACGTGCCAAAAAACCAGCACACGAAGTCTGAGGCGAAGGCGCGCTCAGACGGCGGCGCGGTGGTCATTCCGCGCAAATGGAGATGGCGCTGGTTCCTGCAGGGTATGGCGACCGTGCTGGGCTTCCGGCAGTCGCCGGCGCAAGCCATGCTCGAAGTACAGCAGTGTGTGGATGACATACTGGAGCGTGAAGGTCACATGCAGGAGCTGGATGCGCTGGAGATGCGTGCCAGCATCGTCATGTCACAGCGTCGCATGTACTTGTGCCGGTGTGCGCCTGTATGCCCCTCCTGCAGCGCGCGACAGGTACGATTGCAGTCCTGGATTTGCTACCCTTCCAAATGGAGGTGCCGGGAGTGCCGCACACAGTTCATCTTCGAGCCCGGAGCAGGTATTGATCCGCAAGTAACAACTTTTCACCGGTGGTAACCGCTAAAACAACAGACGGTACGCTCATTATAGGGCTGACCAGGAAGAACAT
>ERZ724522.761-NODE-761-length-19507-cov-5.745887_pt1 | contig 19507 bp, 17 predicted proteins | sample MGYA00376055_ERZ724522 | MGnify/ENA primary metagenome ERZ724522 (study PRJEB28724, sample SAMN07190884) | wastewater metagenome | isolation source: effluent of sewage treatment plant in Hong Hong | place: Hong Kong | collected 2016-03-17 ... | reverse complement strand
AGCGTAGGTCCATGCCGTGGCCGCCCACAGCGCGACGGCCAGCCACCACAGCCATGGGCGCTTCACGTCACCGGCTCCGAGACCATGGCGGGCAGGTAGCGCGCCACCAGCCCATCCGCTTTCTTCCACAGTCCCGCCCCGGTCTCCTGAATGGCGTCTCCGGACCGCTTGAAGTTTCCGCTTGAGCAGTGGACCACCCGGATTCCATCCCACGGGTCGGGTGTCGGTGAGACCGAGACCACCATCCCAACGTGCCCCTGATGCCCGCCCTTGTCGCCGTACACGACCACGTCTCCGGGGAGCGCCTGATCCGGCGAGACCTCACCGAAAAGCGCGTGCGTCGTCTCCGCATCCCGAGCAATGGCGGAGGTCTCGATCCAACCGCCGTTCATCTTCCAGAAGGCTTCCACGTCCCGGCGCAGGCGAGAGGTGCCGAGGCACCACGCGACGAACCCTGAGCAGTCGCACTCCCCGACGTTCTTCTCCGGGTTCACCTTCCACGGCCAGACGGCGTCGGGCTTCACGCCACCCGCACCCAGCTTGTATGTGCAGCCGTGGCCGATGCAGCGCCGGGCCCGCTCCACCATGTCGGCGCGCTTCATGTCAGTTGATCCCCTGCCGCGTCATCCACGGCTCAGTAAACCGATAGGCCGTCCGCCCCGCGAGACTGTTCATGACGGAGAAGTGATTCAGAATCAGGTGCAGATGCCACCAGTCGCCATAGCAGTTCGCCGCGCTGGCGCTGGTGAAGTTCCTCGGGTGCAGTCCGGTCGCCCGGACGCGCGAGAAGGCCATGCTGTGCGAGCGGGTCAGCGGGGCACCCGTCGTGGTCGCCACGGCCGTCTCCCCGAGTGCCGTGCGCGGCTGGGGGCGCATCCATGTGCCGCGGCGGAGTCCGAGCATCGTGCAAGCGGCGTTGTTCGCGTTGTCCTCCCACGTCGTTGCCGCCTGCGGGGTGACTTCCGAAACGGAGTACCACTGCACCTGCTTGACGGTCCGCTCTTCCCCGGTGACGTGGAAGCGGCCCATCGGGTCCGCGGCCGGTGGGCCGGTCCACGACTCGTCGCCGTAGGCGAAGAACTTCTTCGGCCCGCCCGAGACCCCTCGGGCCATGTTGTGCATGTAGTAGGTCGAGCTATCCGGCTGGTAGTCGAACTCAAAGCCCGTCGCCACGTCATGCACGCCGGCGAAGGCGAGCGCCATGTAGAACGAGTCAACCGGGCAGTTTCCGTTTCCGTTCGTGTTGCCATACCCCGTGTAGTTCTGCACGCGGACGCCGAGCGGGAGCCCGTCCGCGTTCGGGGTGTTCAGGTAGTGCAGCCCCGAAGCGTTGAACAGGTTCCGCATCTGGTTCTTGTGGTCCGTGATCCGCCAGAAGATGCCCAGGTTTCGCGTGGCGTCGTCCGTGGTGCGGTTGGCCGGGGCCGCGTAGACGAACGCCGTGCGGGGGCTGTGGACCGCAGCGAGGGTCGTGTCGGAGTTCCCGGAACCCTTGCCGTAGAGGTTCGCGTAGACATGCGTGGCCACGGTGTCGTGGCTGTGGGCCGTGCCGTACCGCATGCGATTCAGGTACGAATACCCGTAGGTGTTGCGGTAGTAGGCCATGGAGTCGGCGGGGCCGTTCCAGTTCCACACCACGCCCCACTTGCTCTGCGAGCGGGCCACGATCGAATCCAGCAGCGCGGGTGTCGGCCACCGCTGGCCGGGGCTGGTGTTCGCGCGCCACGTCCGATCCAGTCCAAAGTTGCCGTTGTCGTCGGCGTCAATCCAGCCCACCGGGAGCGGCGGAATCTTCGTGTATCGCATCGCCAGCGCCACGGCGATGTGCTGCCAGTTCACGCGCTCGTCATCGGCCGTGGTGCCCATGAGCACGTAATCCACCCACCGGCCCTGCGTGCTCTGGCCGGGCACCTTCCAGTACACGCGGTACGCGAGCGGAAGCAGTTCGTTGGCCGTCGCCACCGAGTCGTCGCCCGACGGCATCTTGCCGGTCGTGTGGGTCCACGTCGAAGCGACAGGCTTCAACAGTCGGACGATGGAGTAAATGTCCGCGTTCCGGACCGAGTCGGGAACGGTCGTCACATACGACAGGTTGCGGCCGTAGAGCGTGTCCCGGTCCCCGTAGTAGGTGCAGACGCGGGCCGACGTGCTGGAGGTCGCGAACGAGGACGAGAAGGCCCCCGTGCCACAGTTGGACGTGGCCGTGGTGCCCGCGTTGTCGTAGAGCGAGAACGACGTGTTGAACACGAGGTGAATCATGTGCGTGTTCGTGGAATATGCCTTGTACCACGGGCGGCGGTCGTTCAGCGTCCCGTCAAACTGCGACCGGAACCCCACCATGAACGTAACGGGATACTGGTCCCCGAACGTGTTCCAGATCGGCTGGCCCTGCTCCCCGGCGGCGTCCGCAATTGCCGAGGTGGAGTCCATCAGGGTTTCCGTGTCGTAGTAGTGGACTTCCACCCCGCGCTCGCGGAGTTCGTCCACCATGGACCCCAGCCGGGTGTTGTACGCCTTGAGGACCGCCTGCACCGTAGCGTCGGAGGTCCCGGCCCGCAGCAGGTCCGAAGGGTAGACGATCGCCACGCGGGTCAGGTACGGGTTGGTGTGCGTCTGGATGTACTGCGGCACCTGCCAGAGCGTCTTATTGAACCGACGCCCCGCCTGGGCGGGAATGGCCAGCGTCAGCAGGGCCAGCGCGACAAGGGCAAGCTTCTTCAAGGGCTATCTCCGGCGGCGGCGGTTGAATGAGGCCAGTGGTCCGGGCGGTGCGGCGGGCGTTCCCTGTGTCACGACGGTTGCCCCGTTGCTGATGACGGACTGGTTGGGGACGTTGTCCGAAGTCTTCAACGCAAAGGTATAGGTGGTGCTCGGAGACAGTCCGCCGACCGTCCACGTCTCGACAGAGCCGGCCGTGTTGGGCGTCGGGTTCACGGCGATGTTTGTGGCCGTGGCCCACTGCGCCTCGGTCAGCGTCGTACCCGGTCGGTAGCGGACGAGGTAGGTGGACGCGCGACCGACGCTGCGGTCTCCACCGGGGGCCGTCCACGTCAACTGCACGGACGTGCTGGTGAGCGCCGAAGCCGTCAGGTTGTTGACGGGGGACGGAGGCATGGTGTCGGGCGTCGCGCTGGTGGTCAGCGAGATCGTGTTGGAGATGCCGCCCGTGTTGGGGATTTCGTCCGCCGACCGCACGGCAATCCAATACGTCGTGCTCGCCGTCAAGCCGGTGATCTGGTACGACTGCTGCTCGCCGCCGGTGGAGTTGGAAGCGGTCGTGATCGTGGCCACCGGGGTCGCGGCGGACCACGCCGACTCGTCCGAGATGGCCGACGAGTGACGGCGGATGTAGGTGTTCGAGGCCACGCCCGACCGCCCGTCGTCTCCGGAGGCCGTCCACGCAATCGACACGCGGTCGGTCCCGAGCGCCGCCCCGGACAGGTCGTTGATCTGCGCCGGCGGGTCGGTGTCGCCGATGGGCGGCGTGGAGAGCGGATTCACGGCTCCCACGAATCCATCCGAACCGAAGTCCGCCGACGTGCCCGAGGTGGGACGGTAGTTGCGAATGATCGCCGTTGAGCTGGTGTCCGACAGGAGGGGGTTTCCATAACGGCTGTTCTGGTCCCTCCCGGCCGTGTACCACGACGTTCCGGACTGCCCAGGAATGTAGTACGCGCCGCTGCACGGGCTGTCCGAAATGGAGTAGCGCACGTTTGAAAGCGCACTCGTGCGGTTGTAATAGAGGTTCGTGTCCACCGTGCCCGAGAAGTGCCGGATCACGACAATCGGCCGATCATCGCAGCGTCCGCCACCGCCGGCCGCGGGGATGTTGTCCGCATAGAAGATGTTCTTGGATACGCGCAAACTGTCGTGGATGACTGTCCCGGCGGGCGTGGTTCCCTCAAACCAGATTGCTGCGCCGTCTCCCAGAAGACGGAACGTGTTGTGCCGGATGGTCAGCGTGTCGGAGTTCGCCGTGTTGGGCACCGTCATAACGGCGGCGGTCCCGCGGTTCTCCAGCACGTTGTTCGTGAAGGTGTACTGGTGCGCGCGGTTGGCAAGCATGATGCTGCCTTCGTCCATGGCTCCGTCTCGGTTCATGGAGACATAACAGGAGTCCATGGTGAACCCGCGCTGCCAGTCAAGCGCCGGGGTATTGCCCGCATACGCGAGGTACATGCTTCCCCCCGTGGCGCTCGTCGGCGTGGCCACGCTAAACAGCGTGTCGCGACGGAAGGCAATGCCCACCGTGGAGTCGCGCAGAGCAAGCACGCGGTACTCCAGTGGCGTCCCCGAAAAGTAGAAGTAGGAGTTGCGGAACTCCGCCCCGAAGGTGTGCTTGATCTGGAAGTGGAACGATCCCGCGCCGGTCGAGTTGTTCTCGATGAACGTGCGATTACCGATCCAGCGCAGCCCCAGCGGGCCCGTCACGTAGAGACCGGCATCGCCCGGCGATCCGTTGCGCGTGATCGTAAACTGACAATCGGTCACGAGCAGGTTGTTCGGGCGGTCGCCGATCCCGCTCCCGGCGCAGTCAATCGTTGCGCCGCAGCGCAGCACGACCTGCGTGTTGCTCGACACTCCACGAGCGATCACGACATTGTCCGCGCCGCCGTTGACCTCCAGCACGCCCCCCGTCTGCTGGAAGTCCGTCACGGAGTCGGCATCAGACTGGTTCTTGATCGCGATGGTTCCGGTGCTGCTGAAACCCTTCACGGTCACGGCGGAGTCGCCGTCCAGCGTGACCGCGGCCACCACGACGGCGGACGGCGTCGCCAGGCTGCCCACGTACGTAATGCGCCCGCCACCCGTGCCGTGATTCGCTGGGGCAATCGTCTGCCCCGTGGCGGCGTAGTTCCCGTGGTAGAGCTGGAGCACGTCTCCCGAGACGGCGTTGGCGTTCGCCGTTGTCAGGTTGCAAGGCGTGGCCGGGCTTGTGGACTCGCCCCACGTCGCCGAGGATACGGGCGTGACGTAGTGCGTCGCCGCCTGCGCCGAGGACGAAACGAGCAGCAGCGCCAGAAGCGCGCGGCGCATCACTTCACCTTGGCCCACAGGTTGATGTTCAAGCCCACGAGTGGCCGTCTGGGGTGTCGATTCACGACCCACAGGCCGGTAATCGGCATGAGCATGTCGCTGCCGGCAATGTCCGTCAGGGGGATCATGACGCCCGTGCCGCGGAACTGCGCCAGCGGATAGGTGCGGGTGCCCACCAGCGTCGGGGTGGCGTCGTTGCTGTATTCGCTGAGGCTCATCTGCGTGGAGCGCACGCCGGCGCGGTAGATGCGCCGCGAGATGCGGTCGGAGTTGTGCCGCCAGAGCCGGAAGCCCCAATCGCTCGTGTAGACGTAGAAGCCCGTCATGAGCGAGTCCGAGTCGTCCGTGTCATAGACGTAGTCGTAGCCGTCTTCGCTCGGGCTCTGTTTGCCGATGACGAAGATTTCAAACGCCACGGAGTCGGTGTCCGCGTTGGCCGCCCAAGAGACCATGAGCGTCGCGGAGCTGTAGTCTTTGAGGTCCGCGAACGAGAGACCGCCGCCGCCCGCGAGGCCCCACTTGGCCCACGCCGTCGCGGTCAGCGAATCCGACTGGTAGCCCGTGGACTTGAACTCCCAATGGTCGCGGTCCTTCAAGCCCTCGCTGACGTACTGGTGCCCGTACTGGTTCGCGCGGAGGATGCGTCCCGTGGAGTCGGGCTCGTACATGCCGACGATGGAGACACCCTGCGTGATCCCGCGGAACGGCTGCCCATCCCCCACCACCGCCTGAGCCATGGCCGAGGCTGCGAACAGCAGGCCCACGGCAACACACAGCAAACGACGCATCGAGAAGTCTCCTGTCAAGTCCAAGGGATTCAACGGCTTTCAGAACTGGCCCAAGTGGCCGGAACTGCACTATCCTTAAAGAGTCGCGGACGGAACCGCGCGAACCTGCGGAGATGCCGTGCGACCCTTGAAACTCGCGCTACTCAACATCGGCGAAGCGACCGTCAGTATGCTGATGTTCCCATTCGTGCTTCTCTATGCCGTTCTGCACTTCGCGATGGTGCTTGCCCCCGCCATCCTCGTGCTCGCGGCCCTCGTCTGGGCCGTGCGATTCCTGCTAGGGCTGGTCTAGGTTCTGCAACGGGAACAGCTGCGTCCCCAGCGGCGAAGCGTGCTGGAGCGTTTGCAGGAACAGCGGCTGCGTTGCCATCAGGCCAAGGCGTGAAGTCACCGCCGGGTTGCTGAGCGCGAAGCTGGCGTTGGTCACGGCGTTCCCGTGCGCCAGCGGATTCCAGGTGTGCGGACGCGCCTCCGCTTCAAGGATGGCCCGTCGCAGCAAGCCAAGCTCGGCGCTCATCTGGTTCTGAGGCCCGACCGACGGGACTTCGCGCTTCATCAGCCGGTTGGCCGCTGCGGCCAGTGCCTTCGCGGCGTCCTGCTGAAAAGAGCTGAGCGTGGCCGACTGCGCCTGCGTGCTCCCAGTTCGCTCCGTGGTGCGGTAGTTCTGGGACGCCATGTTTTGCCACGTCCGCTTCCGCTCGTTCAGTTCGTTGAGACTGAGACGCTTGGGCACCGTTCCGCCCTTGGGTCCGCGTACGTCTCCGAACTGCGCGGCCTCCTGCACAAAGGCGTTGACCTCGTCCAACTGGCGACCGTTAGCGGCGCGCTGGCGAATCTTCTTCAAGTCCGAAGACGCCTCGTTGACCACGTCGCGGATGGTGAACTTCTTCGGAGACGTGGAGAGCATGCCTTCTGCCTTCTGCACGGACTGTCCAACGGCCGCGTTCGCGCGCTCGTATCCGCTGGCCCGATCCCACGGCATTTTCCCGACCGGCAGGCGCTCGCGCTCCATCAGGTCCACCGCGCTCTTGCCTCCCTTGACGATGGTGGGCTTGGCCGCGGTCGCGGATGGACGGAGCGCGTCTCCCATCAGCGACCGGCCCAGAGAGCGCGTGCCCAAACGCAGCGCGCCGCCAGCGCCCTCGGAAATACCGTTAGCAGCCCCCGCTTGCAGGATGTTCATGAGCGCGCCCTTTGCCGTTTCGGGAGCGTCCATCCCAAGCGCATGCATCAAGAGCTGTCGCGCGGCCTCTCCGCCCATGCCGCCGACGGTCGCGCCCTGCACGGCCCCAGGAATCCCGCCGATCCCGCCGGCAGGAATGCTCCCGACCATGCCTGTACTTCCTCCGATCAGCCCGCCCGCCACGCCACCCGCGGCCGGGATCGCATCCAGCAGCATCTTCCGCACGTCCGGGTGCTGCATCCCCACGCCCGTCAGCGCACCTCCGCGGGCCGCCGCCGGCGTCTGCACGCGTGTCTCCGGAGCAACGACCGCTCCGAGGCTTTCGTAGTGGGATACGAGCGAGTCAGGAACCTCGGCGATCGTCCCGTCGGGTGCCTGCATGCGGATGCTCATGGCTTGTTTGCCTCAAACCAGTTGGAACCGGGCTTGGCACTCGGAGGATTACTCGGCGGAACGTCCTCGCGCGTCTGCAAGTAAGCCTGCTTCGCGAACTCAATGTCTCGCTTGGCCGCTTCGATCGCCGCGCGGAGCCGAACCGGGCTCATGTCCGGGTTGATGATCCGCGCCGCCAGCTTTTTGTTCTCGTCGGTCGGCGTTCCGCCACCCTGATAGATCGTCGCCAGCTCTGACTGGAGCGCCAGCGCCTGAACCGTCAGGTTCTGAATCTTGGCCGTCGCCTCCGGACCAAACACCCCGTTACGCGCCAGCTCGTTCGCGCCGCGGTTCAGCGCGTTGAACTGGCTCCGGGGGATCATCTGCGCAACCTCGTCGTTAAGTTGCGAGGCGTAGTCAAGCGTGTGGTCGGCCTTGTCGAACGACTGGCGCAGGCGGAGCTGCTGATTCCCGTTGAGCGTGCGATAGAACTGCTTGCGCGTGTCATAGCGCATCCGCTCGGTGGACAGGTTGAACTTGTGCTTCTTGTACAGGATCGTCGCCACCGCCCCGGCCACCACGCGGCCGTACTGCGACACGTCCGGAGGGGCGATGCCGCTGGCAATCGCGTCGGCAATCGCCTCGGGGTCTGTGGCGTCGTACATGCCAGCCATGCCTCCGCGACTACCGCTCCCACCGTCGCTCTTCGGCGCGCGGTACTTCTCGGGGAACCGGGTGCGCATAGCGTTCTCGGCGTCCGACGCCTTCATGCGCTCCGGGTAGCCGAGCTTCACCAACTCGGCGGGAGTCGGGAAGAGTTGGTCCGCGCCCTTGGCGGCCTCTTCCTGCATCTTGAACCGATGCTCACGGAGTGCCTTCCCCGCCTCGCCGATCTGCTTGCGGTAGTCCTCCGTGGCCTTCAAGTTGGCTTCGTGGATGCGCTGCTGCTCGGCCTTCCGCTCGCCCATCGCCTGCACGCGCGGCGCGGCCACCGCCCCAAGGGCCGAGCGCAGGAACGCCTGCCCGAACTGGTCCGCCTGCCGAGCGTGGGGGTTGATCGGCCCCATGCCCTGCAAGGAACCGTAGATGGCCTGCGCGAGCATGTCGGCCACCTGGGGATTCATGCCGAAGGGTCCGGGTGCCGGACCGGGCAGCGTGGGCCGCTCGGGCGTCGGCATCGGCACGCCGAGACCTTCGGAGACCGCGAACGGAAGCTGGTTGACCGGGTCCATGTAGGACATGGCTAGTGGCCGCCCGCCAGACGCTGACCGATTCCGGCTCCGAGCGCCGATCCGGCCGGGCCAAGAAATCCGCCGAGGATCGAACCGCCGAGACCGCCCAGCAACTGACCCCATCCCGACCCGCCGCCACTCTGCTGGTCCATGCGGTAGCGGTTGATGGAGTCCGTCGCCCCGGCCCCCGTGTTCTGCCCGAGGTAGGTGCCGAGGATGTTCTGCGCCCACTGCTGCGCCTGCATCATCTGCGCAAGCTGGGCCTGCTGGAGCGCGTTGGCCGTATCCGTCTGGCCGCGCAGTCCGGCTTCCATGGAGTAGGAAGCCGCCGCCGCGGGATCGAGCCCCAGCAGCTGCGACTGCTTCTGCGCGCGGTTGTAGGCACCACCCGCGAGGCGGTTGCCCTGCGCTTCGATGGCCGCCTGCACGTCCGCGGAGCCCGTGGGGCCGAACGTCCCGCCCATACCGAATGGGGCCAGCGTGCGCCAGAAGGTTCCCGCCCAGCCGGGGTCGGTGTTGTTCCCCGCCTGCTGCCAGTTGATCGGCTGGTTGTTGTTGTTCGGTGAGTTGGCGGCAGCGGCCTGAGATGCGGCGATGCTCTGCTGCATCAGGCGCTGGATCATGCCCGACATGCCGCCCGAGTGGGTCATCGGGGCGGCGCTCGCGTTCTGCCGCAGTCCCGTCATGGTCTGCGCCTGCGTGGGCATCATCTGCGCCAGCCCCATCGATTCATAGGGGGTGCGACGCATCCAGCCGGGGCCGCCAAGCGCGGAACCTCCGGCCAGCGTATTCGCCCCGCCGCCAAAGGCCGCGAACCCGCCACCCGATCCGGGCCGCTGGCCGCCGGGGCCGCCGCGACCGGCACCCGCTCCGCGGAGATACAGTTTGTACTCGGGATTGTCCCACCAGTCGCTTGTCGGCGGTCCGGTGAACGGTCCAGCATCGGGCATCGGTCAAAGCCTCACTGCGGCAAGAAAACCTGCGGTTCGTACTCTAGCACGACTCGTGCGAGACGTACTCCAGAAATCACACCCGTGGTGTTCCACGACAGTTCGCAGAGATGGGCATTGGTATGCGATTTCTCCGCGAGGTCAAACGTCTCTCGCTTAAACGCATCCGTTGATGCGGTAAGGGTCTTGGAAGAAAACTCGGTGCGGTTCACGTCAAATATGTGGCTCAGCGTCACGGTCGCGCCCGTCGGCGTGGTATGCACCACCTCCACGCGCTCCGCCGAGATCATTTCATAAGGATCGGCGAGCACCGTCGCAAGCTGTGCGTTGTTCGTGATCGTGCCGCCGTTGTCGTCGGACCCCGAGTCGAATCGGTCCATGCGGCCGTCGGTAGCCCCGGAGTGCGTGTCCTGCGTGAAGTACCGCCGCAGGCCGCCCGAGCGCCGGACCTCGCACATGCACGATCCGTTCTGGCCGGTGAACGGAGCCGACCAGCCAAACGCCTGCCGCGTCTCGGGGTTGATGAGCTGTTCCAGCCGCGACGAATCCAGAGCCGTCGAAAAGTCGTAGACCTGCCGACGGTCGCAGTATTTGCGCCCGTCAAAGACGGCCCGATAGGCGATGTGCAGCTGCCCACCGAGCACGGCGGAATAGAAACAGGCGTCGTCCGTGTCCCCGTCCAGCGAGGCCAAACAGGCGTTGATCTCCCCCACCAGGTCGCCGTCCCCGTTGCTGACGTTGTGAATGTCCTGCGACAGCAGCATCTCGCGCAGGTTCACGTCCGCCGCGTGGAGCCCCGTGGACTTGAGGTAGGACCCCCAGCCGTTGCCGGCGGCCCATGACGTGTCGCAGATGACGCCCGAGTTGAGGTTGATCGTCTTCAAGCGCACGTCGAAGTCTTCGCCGGTATTCCCGCCGCGCTCGTTGACAAAGAAGAAAATGCCGTCGGAGTAGCCCACGAGGGCACCGCCGGAAATGTCGATTCCGCCCATGCCTCGGCCCACGGACTTGCCCGCGGAGCCCGGAGGCGGGAGTCGGCGATTCGCGCGCACCCAGCCGTTTGGGGACAGCGAGGCTCCCGTAACGGCGTCGCCCGGCGCGGCCTTGGTGAAGTAAACCGACTGCGTATCCACCCGGTCGTATCCAAACAGGGCCGACCGCTTGAAGTAGATCGCTCCGGGGAAGCTCCCGGAGTGCGCGCGGATGAGTCCGTAGCGCGACGAGGGGCCCGCCACGGCCCATCCGGTGCCGTACGAGGCTCCGTCTCCACAGTAGGAATAGAACGTGGCTGTATGGGCACCAGCGGTCGCCGTGGCGTTCGCCGACAGGGTCCCCGTGGTCGCGGACTGCTTGCTGACGAGGTAGGTGCCCGCCGGGAAGTTCGCGTCGGAGATCAGCGCCCCCACCGGCACGCTGGAAATGGAACCGGAGATGGTGGCCTGATTGATCGTGCAGGCGAAGTCGGTCACATCCCGCGAGGTCGGGCAGAGCGTGGAGGAATCCATCGTCCCGTCTACGCCGGGGGCCAGCTGCGCGCGCCACTGCTTGCAGTTGGGAGTTCCGGCCACCGTGGTCGCGTTGATCGCATCCACGAGGTCCTGCAACGTCGCGTAGGTGGCAAAGTCGAACGGCTGCTCGGTGAGCGTACCGGCGTCGTACTGGTAGAGGTACACGCCCAGAGAAGTCACACGGTAGTAGTAAGACTTGGACCCGTAGAGCGTCGCCGAATCGTCCGCGGCGTTCAGGTCGTAGTCCGTGTTGGCCCCAACCGGGGCGAGGTGGAGAGCCGTGGGGTTCGGGAGCGTCACCTGCGCGACGACGCGCTGGTCTCCGGTGAACAGGTGCCGGGCCCGCCGCGGCAAGACGTGGTCGAAACGCACCACGTTGTCATTCTGGAGCAGGTCCATGTTCGTTACGACCATGGTGGTCTGCGTGTTGTTTTCCAGCGTGCCGAGGATTTTCAAGCCGGGGTTGTCGCCCGAGCCCGCAATGCGGAGCGTCAGCTTGTCAGAGGTGGACGCCAGCACTTGCGGATCGCACGCCAGCACCACCCGTCGCCGGGTCCCCGGAGGGCCAATCGGGATGTTTCGGAGCGTGAACGAGCGGTAATAGCTGCCGCCGCCCGCCGTGCCGATCGTGACGAACCCCAATCCACCGGAAAGCCGTGCGTTCTTGATGCGCGGCATGCACGGCATCCAGAACGCCCCGTACTGGTCTTCGTAGAGCACGGAGACAAAGAACGTCGTGCCGTCCTTGACGAGCGAGTCCGACCCCGTGGCCGCGACCTTGTCCGCCGCGTCGAACGTCGGGCACCACAGCGGAGGGAACGGACCCGTCGGGAAGATGCGCACGCGCTCCGAGCCCGTGGTCGAACCGTTCAGGGCCTTGTCCCAGCGGATCGGCGTCCCGCGAAGGTTCGGAAACAGGAGTTCGGCGTCCGTCTGGACAACGCTCCGAGAGCCCGCCGCCAGGAATCGGCGCGAGAACTCGGATGCCCCCCGCGTATACCCGCCTTCGCCACTTTCGTACCAGAGCGGCACGCACTTGAGGACGGGTTCCGTGTTGAACGTGCCGTTTGACGCCGGGTAGGTGGTGGACGAGAACTCAGACAAGAGCGTGTAGTTCTTGAGCGCCGAAGCCAGCTCGTTGCGAACGTAGACCTGTCCGAAATAGCCCTCGTCCACCGTTGGGAACGTGCCCGAGGCGGGGTTGATGTCCTTGGTCCAGAGCGAGGCGTGCGTCTGGAGGCCATCGGAGAACGACTTGCTCCCCAGCGCGAATGCCTTTCGACTGCGCGAACTCCAGTGGGCCCCGAGAAGCCCGGAAACCTCCAGCCCGCCTGACAGCGTGTCGCCGACGATCGTGGACCCTCCCCGGCACTCGACCTCCCCCGAGACGGGGTTGACGAGCACGTTGTAGGACTCGGCGGTGAGGTCGCGAGGGGTAACAAGGTGGCGCTTGGCCGCCGAGACGTACCCGCGGAACGGGCCGTACTGGATGCGGCGCTTAGCCAATGTGCGACTCCGAGGCTCGGGAGCCCTTGGCGCGCACCTCTTCCAGCATCCGGGCGCGGACCTTGTCCGGAAGGTCCGAGGCCAGCACGGAGGTAAACTCCGACGAGCGGCCCAGCAGCGGGCAGGCGCGGACCGCGGCCATGCGCGCGATGGTGCGGCTCCCCGAGAAGTTGAACAGCACCTGCGACGAGTCCCCCGACAGTTCCGTCGGCTCCACGATCCCGTAGAACCGCGGGTTGTAGGCAAGGTCGGGAATCGGGTGCATGTAGATGATCCAGTTCGTGTCGTGGTTCAGCGCCCGCATGGCAAAGAACTTGGTCGGAAGACCAATCGTGGTGTCGTTGCCCTGAGCATCCAGCAGGGTCGTCAGCGACCCTTCCTGCCTCGCGGGCTTGTAGTCCGAACCCACGTTGAATGACATGCCCGTGATGTTCCGCACGACGACGTTTGGAGTGATCGTCAACCGCCCATCCGACGGCGTGACCGTCGGCGCGGAAGCGAACGTCAAAAGCCCCGTGAACTGGTCGGGGTAGATGGCCGCGTAGTCCGAACGCGCTTCGTCAATCAGCGCGTTGAGCGTCGTGTCCGAAAGCCCCTGGTTGGCCGATACGCTGGGGTTGTCGCGGATCAACTGGCGGATGAACGTGCGGGCTTCGGCCCGCGTCATTGAGTTGGCCATCAGACGTCCATGGGGATGATGCGGCCGGTACGCTTAAGGCGGTTGCGACGGAGTTCTTCGCCGACGATGGCCGCTTCACCGTCCGCGCGATAAACCCGCGCAACCGCCGAATCGAGGTGCGCCTTTGCCAAGTCCTCAGGCGGCATGCCGATGATGCAGTCGGCCGCCACGATGGACGCCAGCGCCGACAGCAGCGGCGCAGAGAACGGGATCACGGAGTCCGCGCCGCTCAGGCGAGCGGGAAGCGACGAGCCGAAAACCTGCACGGTGTCGGCCTTGTCGGGGATCGGCCGGAAACGCACGGTCACGGTCTGGTCCGACTTCTCCCACATCGCGAAGGTCTCCGGGATACCCACGGGGGCCGGGTTGCCGCTGTAGAACTCCTGCTGCTTCTCCACGTCCAGTTTTGTCAGCACGTCGTTGACGCTGGACAGCACCATGAACTGAATCTGGCCGTACTCCACGGCCGACGACAGCGTGTAGTCCCCAGACGTGGAGACCGACCCATCCCCAGCCGACAGCGTGATGCTCGTCAGGAACCCCGTTCCGAGCCCGATGCGCTGGCCGATGGCATGCATGTGCTGATGGGTCAGCTCCCGGATGCGGTCCGGGCTCACGAGCACATCCCCGCGGGTGTCGTTGCAGAGGGCCCGCACGCGACGCTCAAAGGCTCCGAAGGTCTCAGACACACCCCACCCGCTTTCCGTGCTCGGTCGGAATCCAGCCCATGCCCGGAACGTAGCGCCGCGTCACCTTCCCGCGACGCGGCGCTTCCACCATCCCGGTTTTGCGCGCCACGCTCTCGGCCTTCATTGCCGGAACCTGGCGGGTGCGGCCTTCCGCATCCCGCAACGTTGTGAACTCCACGCTGCTCGACAGCCGCGCGCTCAACTGCACGTCCACCGCTCTCCGGCCGGCCTGCATCTCGGCCAGCCGCAGTTTCTCTTCGTAGTTGAGCCCCGAGAACGTGCCCACCCGCTCGCCGTTGGCTTCGTCTCGGATGGTCAGCTTGGGACCCAACACCGGATCGCTCTTGTAGTCGTCCCAGCCCGGAGAGGCTGCGTCAGCCTCGGCCGTGAGTTTCCCCACGGCCATGCTTTCCTGAATCTGCTTCTCGCTGGGCTTGGGAACGTCCACTTACTTGCTCCGATCCGGCTTGTTCGACTTGGGCTCGACGCCCGCCAGCCCGCCCGTGGCGTTCACGCCGGCAAGGCGAGACTCCAGCGCCGCGGCCCGCTTCTTCTCGTCATGCTGCTTGCGGATCGCCCCGGCCATGGCGGCCTTGATGAGCGCCTTGTTGTCCTTGATGCGCTTGAACGGCAGCACCACTTCGGGCTTCTCCACGTCCTCGTAGCCCGTCACCTGCCCAAGGGCGTTCTTCACCGGCTCCGAACCAATGATGCTGATGGACTCGCCCTCGCGGGCGATCACTTCCACGATCTCGCCGCGCTTGTTCGCCTCGGCGTTGGTCGCCAGCTGGACGGCTCCGTAGCAGTCCATGGCGACGTGGCGGACGTTTCCGCCCATCTCTTCGGGCTTCAAGATGCGCAGGCCGAACCGCTCCGGTCCAGAGACGCCCTTGATGCCGTGCAACTGGCACCGATCCCACAGGGGGCAGCCCCACACGCCAGCGGCCTGATTGCGCTGCGCGCAGGAGGGGTACTCCCACGGGTCCAGCCCGTGTTCCTTGAGTTCGTCCAGCGTTCCGACCGGCCACACGGCCTTTTGCTGCTTCTGAGCCTCGGGCTTGCCGGTTCCTACCAGTTGAATGTCGTCTGCCATGAGTCCTCGCGGCTTATGCGACGGGGGGCCGAAGCCCCCCGCCACGGTTGGTTTACGCAGCCGTCTGCATGTCCACGGCGTACTCGTCCCACTGCTCGGCCATGCCGTACTCGCCGAACGCGATGACACGAGTCACTAGCTCAAACTTCTGCTCCGGCAGGAAGCCGAAGTCAGCGTTCAGGCCGTAGACGTGCGATTCCTTGAGGTGCAACAGGTTGTGCGCGACGCCGCCGGTCACGTACACGTTGCCCGACTCGGACAGCGCGAGGCCGTAGGCTTCCCACACCCAGCCCGTGCGGATCGGCTTCTCCGCGTCACCACGAATCTGCGCGTTGGTGATTTCCGAGATGGCGAGGATGTTCTTGAGCTGGCGCGGGTGGATGTGCAGGAACGCCCACTTGTTCTGTCCGGGCGAGTACATATCGCGCCCGTTCTCGACCAGCGTGCCGATGCCGTCCAGAAGGAACGTCTTGTCGAAGTTCTGCGCGATGCCGCCCTTCGTGGTGCTGACCGACGTGGCCAGAAGGCCCGCGTCGGCGTCCTTCTTCGCCACGAGACCGGCCACGATCTGCTTGCGCAGGCCCGCCTTGTAGTTGGGCATGCGGAGCAGGCGCTGCTCGGCCATCTGCGTGATCTCGACCGCGCCGTAGGCGAACGACGGCGACACCGTGAAGCCGGTTTCCGTGTTCGCGGTGTAGGTCAGCGACTTGCCGTCGTTGGTGGCCAGCGCCACGGCCGTCGGCGTGATTCGGCTGATCTTGCTGATGTGCAGCAGGTTGCCGATCTTCGACACGCCGTCCGGGGTGTCGAACGTCGGGAAGATGCGCGCTTCCTCGTTGCACTGGAGCTTGAAAGTGGGAGCCCACTCCGCCTCAAGGACGTTGGTGAGAGACCCACCGGGGGTGATGGTGGCCATCTATGCCTTTCAGTGCCGAATGGTGACGATGCCGCTATCCACTTCGGCCAGAAGTTTCCGAGCCGCGTCGCCGCCCCCGTTCATCGTTCGGGTGTAGTCGGCGAACGTGACTTCGCGAGCCCCGGAACCTCCGCTGGACGGTCGTACCGAAGTCGAAACGTCGGCCGTCGGGCCGATGCCTCGGAGCTTCTGGTTCTCCGCTTCCAGCGCGGCAAGGCGTTCTTTCGCCTTCGCCAGTTCCGAACTCGCGCTGCTGCCCTCGACGGCCTCTCGCGCTGCTTTGACGCTGGATGCCTCCCCCGACATGACCTTGGACGCGACCGCCTGGCGGATGCCTTCCGGCACGTCCGCCAGCTCGCGGCTCATCGCCGCCCACCTCTGCTGCTCCTGCGCCTGCTGCCGCGCCGCCTGCACCTGCATGATCTGCGAGGACAGCACGATGGCATCGCGCCGGAGCGAAGTGTTCGTCGGGTCCAACTGCATCTCTGCTTGGAGCTGGATCGCCTCAGACGTGAGCGCCGCGAGCTGCTGCTCGAACGGATCGGCAGAGGCTGCCGGAGTCGGTGGCGTGGACCCGGCCCGCTGCGCCAGTTCTTCCGCCTCGCGCCGCAACCGCTCCACGGTGCTCTTTTCGCTGAGTAGCTGTTCCTTGACTCGCCGCTCTTCCGCGAGCCGCGATTCCAACTCGGTCAATCGGTTCTGGAGGGCTTCCGCGCTGAGAGGTTCAGAGCCGCCAGCCGATGCAGAGCCAGAGCCGTCAGCCGCTGGTGCGGTCGTCCCGGTTGGTTGCTCGGTCGTCCCGGTTGCCTTCTCGGTGTCGCTCATCCGTCGTTCGGTCCCTTACATTGCCGGGGCCGGAATCGGTCCCGGAGCCGGCATGCCTGCCGGATTCATAGGCCCGCCCGGAAGCATCGGGGGCTGGGCCGCCTTCAAGATTTCCGCCACGTCCTCGGGGTCGAGGTTCGCCTTGCGCGCGACAATCGCCGCGAGTGCGGGGTTCTGCTGCGCAATGGCCGCCAGTTCCTTGATGCCGTTGAGCTGTTCGGCGCTCAACTGGTCCAGCGTCGGTCGGGTCGTAATCAGAATGTCCGCCGCGGGAATGTCCGTGTTCTGGAGACGCGCGTAAGCGTCCGCACCGTCCCGGCCGAGGTAGCGCACCCAGCGCGGGAGACTCCACCGAGCGCGCTGAATGTCGTGCCAGACCGTCATCAGCACGGCTTCCGCGATCTGGAACGTGGCAATGTGGTCGTCGATCGCAACGTTTCCGGTCGCAGTCGCCTGCTGGATCGCTCCCACCGCGACGCCCTTCAGCTGCTCGGGATTGCCCGAGAGCGACACGTCTCCCGTTCCCTCGTTCTGGCGAATGTCGTTCGCGATGTAGTTCAGGAACGCGGGAATCTGCGGAGACGGCTGCGGGCCGGGGATGTAGGCGATTTGCTTCGGGCTCTCGCCGCGGTAGAACGCCTGAATCCCGTTCGCGTCCGTGTAGGTGAACGGCTCGCCGGAGTAGTCCTCCAGGTCTCGGGAAGGCAACTGCATGATGCCGCGCGACGCCCGAATCTGCTCATACCAGGTGCGAGTGGTGCCGTTCTTGACCAGCTCCATCGTCCAGCCCTGTTCAACGTCTGACGTGCTGATCTGGTCGAACGGGGATGCGTAGGGCTGCCACACCATGTACGGGAAGAACCGCATCCGCTGCGGCCATGGCCCGGCGTATAGCTCTTCGGGCTCGCCCTTGGAATGGACGGCCACGATGGTCAGCTTGCCCGTGGGATAGGCGACGCGCTGCTCATCCGTGGCCTGCCGGGTCACGCGCTTGAGCGTCGTTCCGTCTTCCAGCGTGTCCGTTTCGGGGAGCACGCCGTCAGGGCTCTGGTAGTCCACGCGCTGGCCCTGCATGGGGCCCGACGTGGCGACCATGTACCACTGGTCCTCGGGGAGTTCGACGCTGGTGGCCGTGTCTCCCTCGCCTCCGAACCGCTCCCACAGCATGACGACCGTGGCCGTCTGCTGCGTGTCCATCCGCTGCCGCTCTCGGCTGACGGTGTCAAACAGCCTGCCGTCCGTGTGATCCGACCGGCCAGGTTCGGGATCGTTCGGGGCAATGTCCTTCCGCTTCCAACCCTTCTGCCGCTTGATCGCATCGAGGGACATTTCGCCCCAGTGCAGGAACCACGAGCAGCGGGGGTCATGCGGGTCGGTGAACGGCGGCTCCCAAGCGATGTTGGTCCCGTCCACGTCGTAGACTTCCACGTCGCCGAACGGACCGGATTCGGAGTTCCACGCGATGTGCGCGCAGCCGATGCGCGAGGTCAGACCCGCGAGCGCCACGTTGCGGCGGACCACGTCGTAACGCTTCTTCGGGTCCGCAATGTCGTGCTCAAGGGCCCAGCGGGCGCGGGCCGCCGACAGCGGGTCCTCCTGCGCGTCCACCGGGCGAGCCTTGAAGTAAGGCGGGCTCTTGAGCATCTGCGAGGCTTTGAAGAACGCATTCCGGAATAGCGACCGGCTTCGCGGCTGAATGCGCGTGCGGTCTCGCGTGTTGCCGGTGTCGTTCTGGTACTGCTCCAGCTTCCAAACAAACGCGCGCTCTTCCCGCATCAGGCGATGGGTTTCGCCGAGCGAGGACAGCGCGTCGTCGTATAGCTTCTTTACCCGCTGCGCGCGGGTCAGACCCTCAAACGGAGTCGGGTAGGCCACAGGCCCTCAAGGAAGATGCTGGAAACACCCACTGCGTTACAAAAACCGCACTCGATTTGAAACAGCGGGGGCCGACCAAGTGCCGACCCCCGCCGGGACTACCGCAACAGCTTCGGATACTTCACGGACAGCACGTATCGCCCATTCAGGTCGGACGCGATGATGAATCGCCACTGCTTGAATGCCAGGAAGTTTGACACCGTCACGGCCGTCGGCTTGTTCACGTTGAACAACTGGCTCAAGAAGTTGCGCGTGAACCCGTTGGACGAAGACGGATTCGCAACGATGTTCTCCGTCGCCGAGCTGATGTTCTGTCCGCCGTCGTTCGTCGCCTGAAGCGTCAGGTAGATGGAGTCAGCCGCGGCCGTAAGGCCATGAGACAGGTTTGCCGGGTCCGGAGCGAAACACATGGTAAACACGAACAGCGAATCGCCAGAAGTGGTCAGCGCGGCGGGGCTTCGGGTCGTCATGGCCCACCCGAAATCTGGCAGGTCTGCCGTGCCAAACCACACCGTAGTATCAACGTTCGCGAAGTTCGTCGCCGAAGGAGCCGCCACCCACGCCTGTCCAGCGCGAGACGTAAACGACGAGTCCGCGTACAGCGTCTGCCCGGTGGAAATCGGCATGACCGTGCCGGACGCGAGCCCCGTAGAACGGAACGGGACGACCTTCTCGGCAAACGTGAAGACCTGCGCGGATGCACTGGTCGCAAGAATCGCCAGAGCCATCAGCGCGAAAAGAAACCGCTTCATGCAAAAGACTCCCTGTGTCGTGCCACCGACATCCCGCCTTGTAGACCTACCGGAACGAAACTGCAAGAACTATCTCCACCGCTCCACAATCTGCTCGCGTGG
>ERZ724522.760-NODE-760-length-19523-cov-3.909082_pt1 | contig 19523 bp, 32 predicted proteins | sample MGYA00376055_ERZ724522 | MGnify/ENA primary metagenome ERZ724522 (study PRJEB28724, sample SAMN07190884) | wastewater metagenome | isolation source: effluent of sewage treatment plant in Hong Hong | place: Hong Kong | collected 2016-03-17 ... | reverse complement strand
AAGAAATGGAAAATACCGGAAATATATCTTTAAGATTTGTTTCTATTCCTTATGACAATTTTCAATTTTATTTAAGCAAAGAAGAGGTTCAAAAAACAATAAGAATTTTAGAGCTTGAAAGACTTAATAATACTTAATCTTAAATAGGAGAATAAAATGTTTGTGGATTTGAATATTAATCGGAAAGAAGTCCAATTCGAACTAAATACTTCTTATGAATACGAAAATGATAAACCTACTATTACAATTATAACTCTTTCTTCCGGTTCGTCAACTTATTCAGGGAAATCCCATTGCCATCATTTAGACAATGTTAATAAGATGTATGGAAGACGAGCCGCTTTGAAAAATTTGATTAATAATTATGATAACGTGTTAGTGTTTACCAAAGAAAACCGCCGTCGTTTATATGAAGCCTTAATTCCTAAGTTAGTTAAACCTAAACGTAAAATTGATGTTGAATTAATTGAAGAAAATGCAAGAAAAAATCTTAGTATTGGCGAAAGAGTTAGTTGCGGGATTATTACTATTTTATTATTAGCTGCTTTTATTATCACGGGAAATATTCTTAATTATTTAAGAGGGAATTAATGCAAATTAAAAAACAAAATAAATATCCGATGGCTTGTCTACGAGATTATCGAGACGCCCTTTATAGTTGTTTAGTACAATTGAACACCCAATTTTGTATGGAAATTGGTACTCATATAGGAGCAACAACAGAAATTTTTTGCGATTATTTTGATAATTTTAGGAAAGATGGATTTTTAGTAACCGGGGATGTTAAAGAGTATAAAAAAATTAATAACCCACGAGTTAGACAAATTTTAGTTAAAAGCCATTTGCCTTATGAAGAATTAAAAAAGAATCATGATTTACTTGAAGAAAAAGATGTTAATTATAGCGAAAACTCTCAGTATATTAATGACATCTTGTTCTGGCAACAATTACAAAAAACTTGCAAGACAGACAAATTCCAATTTATTTTTATTGATGGCGACCACACTAGAAATTCAGTTGAAAAAGATTTTAATTTATCGTTGAATTTATTAGCTGAAGACGGATATATTTTATTAGATGATGTTCCTTCAAATTTAGAGTGCTCGGAATTTTATTATGACTCGATTAAACCAAAAAAAGAATTTGAATGCTACGAATTTGAAGACGAAGAATGGTATAAAGGTGTCGGCGCGATACTCATTAAACCTACCAAAATACCCAATTAAAAAAGTTAAACGGGAAATTAAATATAGAAGTATTAAAAGAAGCGACAAAGATTTAGCATACGATAGTATCGCTTATTTTTATGCTTTGATAATAATGTTTATGGTTGGCTTTTCTCTCGGAATTGCTTTTTTTGATATTATAAGATAGGCGAAATATGAAAACGACAATTAACATGATGGTTCGTAATGAACCTTTTTCCGCTCTCGGTTTACTTTCAATTATTAATTATACTGATAATGTATTAATTTATGATACTGGCAGCACCGATAATACCTATGAAAACTTACTAAAAGTTAAGGAATTATTCCCGGATAAAATTACATTAAAACAAGTGGATTTGCCGGATGGTCAAACATGGTCTTATCGAGATGGGGAAGGGGTTTCCAATCTTTCGGAACAAGCCTCTGTAACGCTCGGAAAATTGCGCCGCGACATGCACGAAGAATGCGACGGCGATATAATATGGTTATTAGATGGGGATGAGGTTTATTATGACGAATTAGCGAAAGCTGTTCCCTCTTTGGTAGCTGACAACTTAAAAGGAAAAGTCTGCGTTTTTATGCCGTTTGTCGATTTGCGTTTTGATGGTTTGAATGTTAGACTGAATCATGATATGGGAAGATTGTTTAATAAAGCTGGAACATATATAAACGGGGAATTTGGCTTCGAAACTCACTACGATAAAATACGCAATAAAAATATAAATAATTGGGATGAATGTTCGTTAGTCATTCGTCCCGGCCCCCATCATATGCCTTGCGTCTTACATTTTGAATCTCCTGTTAAACCTTGGCGTAAGAATCAAACTAATTTAGGAGCATTTAAATTTAAACTACCAGAAGTATTTTATCAAGAAGAATATAAACAGTTCATTCCATTTGATAAATATGAATGGTTGAAGGAGTATTATAATTGAATAATTTATCTGTTTTCATTCCTACTCGTAACCGCCCACTACAATTAGAGGCTTGTTTAAGTTCTCTTCATAAGTTTGTTAGGTGTGGTGATTTAGAATTACATATTTTGTCTAACAATGACCCCGAGTATGTTGATAATTATAATTTGGTAATGGAAGCTTATCCGTGGAACAGAAATTCTTATAGAGAAGTTGATTTTAGACAAGATTTATGGGATATTTTAGAACTAGTTGATACTAATTATGTTTTATGTATTACAGATGATACTGTTTTTTGGCGAGATAATATTAATTTTGAAAATATCTTAGCTTATATGGATGAAAATCCGCATGTTTTAACTTATTCGTTTCGAATTGGAGAAAATTGCAAAATACAAGACCCTTTAACAGGAAGTAGAAGTTTAGATTTCCATGAAAATCACTGTGCCTATTCTATCTTTAATCATGAACAGTTTTATGAATTTAATTGTGAAGGAAAGCCGCTCGATTCAAATCTATTTTACGAAATTTCCATGGATGCTCATATTTATAGGAGGGTCGACTTATTAAAAATATGTAAAGAAACGAAGTTTAAGAATTTAAGAGAGTGGGAGGGAAATTTGATTCAGAATTCCCGCCGAAAGGATTGGATGTTTGATAATAAACGTTATATAGCGTGCGGTGTTACTAGCGCCGCCGTCAATTTAATCTATAATCAACAACTTCCCCCCTATTCTAATAATGTATCCCCCGTTTATCAATCTGCGTCTGATATGAATAAATATTTCTCAGAAGGTAAACGCATCGATATTTCAAAAACAATTAACGGTGTTCCTGAAGGTTCACATATTTTTCGTCAGTTAGTTTTATATTAATGGAGGATTTTAATGCGAGTTAAAGTAGAAGTTTGTAAGAATAATATTAAAAAAGGTGTACAGGGCGATACCTGTGAATGTGCTATTGCGAAAGCAGTTAAACGATTAGTTAAAAAATGCTGGCATCCTCAAGTTTCGGTTCCTGGCGATTGTGTATAAATTAATGGTGAGGAATTTTTTAATAAGAAGATTGATAGTTTTGTTCATAAGTTTGATGATTTACCAAAAAGTAAAGTTTCCCCAACAAGCTTTATTTTAAATATTCCAAAACAATACCTTAGAGATTATGTAATTAAAGAAAATCATTGTCGTAACTAACTACGTTATATTTATTTCGCATTATTGCTCATGATTAAATGGTTAAAATAGTCTATAATGGTGTAATACTAAATAGAAAATTAATTTTTAACTTAATAATTAGGAGTATATATATGCCGAATCCCTTTATAGATGTTCGAAAAATAGCAAAAAGTTCCGACCAATTAGGAAGAGTTAGAGCTAAAATCGGAATGGATACTAATTTCGGAAGAATTACCGCAATTTCAGGTAATATTTTAACAATTGGTTCTGGCAACAATCAAGGACGATTTAGAATGTATGCGTGGGATTGTGTAAATATTGATTATAATCAGGCTACGGGTTTTTACTCATTTCCCACCGGAACAGAATGTTTAATTATTGGTCACGATAGCCAATTTCCAAAACCAGAACCTAGCGGAGCAGTTAATTTTACAGCTTATTTAAAAAATGGTGGAAATCCGCCTCAGTCTTATGATATTGGAGGATAAAATGTATAAATTTGCTACAGTCGCCCTATTAATTATTGTTTCTTTTTTTGGTGGCGTCTTATCGCAGAAAAATTGTTCGTTCGTACAACGCCTCACGGATGGCAAAGTGTGTGCGGTATGCTGTGTGGTCGATGAAAACTGTGAATGTCATTGTGGCAAGCAGGATTGCGAATTATGCGTATCTTGTAGTTGTCATAAGCGTTAACATTAATTAGTCCTAACTAACTTTCTATTTTCTAGGCCTAGTCATTTGACTTGGCCTTTTTTTATGCTATTATTAAATATGTCTAGAACAAATCATAATTCCAAAGGATGCGGATATGAATATTGGAGTCGTCGGGCGTTCGGTCCGCATAAAGAATTTAGTCGTCCCGGTCGATTTACAAAAACCTTGACGCATAGATACGAGCGACGAAAAGGTAAACAGGAAGTAGAAATTGAAGAAGATGAAGATTCTTTTTTTGAAATTGATTTTTTAACTAGAAACGCGGACCCATATGATTTAAAATGGATATATATGACTGAGAAAAATTTAGTCTGCGAAGAATGTAGTTCATTGAGTGGCGATTTAGTAAATGGTTGGTTTTATAACAGCGATAAAAACAACGAATTTGCAAAAGGAACCGTGTCCGCATCATTAATTCAGAATAAATGCCTTTGTAAGAAATGTTTTAAATTATATCACGATAATAAACTATTGAAATGTTCTGAAGAGGCTTTCCAAGAAATATACGCCGGTATGAAATAATGTTAGAAGTACAAAAATTTTTATTTAATAATAATGGGAATTTACAAGAGTTAACTGATAAGTTTGGTATTATAATTAATAAACATCCAAGCGACAATCGGTTAATTTTAAATTACCATCAAATTGATTCTTACAAAAACCGTTTTCATAATATTGTTTGTGAATGTCGCGGCTTGGTTTTAGATTCTACGGATTTTTCCATTGTTGCAAAAGGATTTAATCGTTTTTTTAATCTCGGTGAACATCCAGACGACGAAAAATTTAATTGGGAAAAATGTCAGACTTACGAAAAGGTTGACGGTTCGTATATCGCGTTGTATAATTGGGGCGGGAAATGGCGGGTTAATACTCGCAATTCGTTTGGCGACGGAGTAATTTCTCAAGCCTTTAATCAAACTTGGCAAAACCTTGTATTTGAAATACTTAAACGGGAAAATGTTGAGCTAGATAAATTAGATGTAAATTTTTGTTATATTTTAGAATTATGTTCGCGGTATAACAAAGTAGTTCGAGATTATCCAATTCCACAACTATTCCACTTAGGAACCTTTAATATATGTGATGGGCAAGAAGTATTTCGAGAAATCCCCAATATTAAATTCCCTGTTAAATATGAATTTTCTTCCAAGGATGATGTATTAAGTTTTCTTAAGAAACAAGAAAATGATGACCATACTTTTGAAGGTGTTGTATTAAATGACGGGAACAAGAGAATTAAGGTTAAGTCGCAATCATATTTACAACTTCATACTTTATCAAACAATGGTAACTTATTTCATTTAAATAGTTTAGTTCCGTGGCTACTACGCGAAGGACCAGAAGAAATTTGCGTTTATTTTAAGGAACGCGAAGAATATATTCGTAAAGTTGACCTTAAAATCAATAAGTTGTTAGACGAAATCTATTTTCTATGGGAAGATGTTAAGCAATGCTCGTCAAAGAAAGAAATTTCAAAACATTCGTCTAATAAAATTCCCCTGTTTAATATGTTATATTCCGCCTACGACCGCCAAACTCATCCAAAAAATGTAATTCATTTATATCAGGATACTATTATTAAATTGATGAAAAATGAGCAAGAAAAAAATTGAAAAGGATTGTTGGGAAACTAATAGAATTAAAAAACGGCAAGCTTTGCTTGGTAAATTTTGGCGTGATTGCGATTTATTGATAGTTGGAAAGTAAAATTGTAGATAGCAATTTGTGTAATAGCGTATATTATTGGATTTGTTTTAGTAGGAAGATTTAATTGTAGGTTAAATGGATGGGGCGACTATTGAAGAAATTAAGGAAGTTGTTTGCGAATGTACAAGCGGGGCGTTGAGTATTAAAAATTAGAAAAATTATTTTTAGAAAGAGCTATTGTAAAATGAAGAAAAAACCATATAAACGGGAAATTAATATCGGGCGGAATGATAAGTGTTTTTGTGGTTCTGGGAAAAAATGGAAGAAATGCTGTGGTAAAAAATCTAATTCTGATAACGGAATTTTGGTAGAGATAACATCTAATGAAAAAGAAAGTTCCAAACTCAATTAAACAAACTATAGACTATTTAATTACACTTGATGAAGATGGTGGGATTGAATATATTTATGGTTTTATAAGATTTTGTAGGCAATGTGAGTTTTTAGGTAATTTTTTCAAAACTTTGTTGGATTATGATTTAAATTTATTTCATAACTCTATTCTAGTAAGTATTTTAATCGGTAGTAATCCCGAAAAAGATTTGCCTGAAAGAAAACTATTTATAGAATATCTAAAGAAATTTATTAAACCGGAAAATTTAGAAAGTTACGACGGATTAATTTAATGAGAATTTGTTTTATTAATATCGCATTGCCGGGAGCGGGAAAATCAACCTTGACCCAAAAAATGGTTGACTACTACCGCTCTCAATGTTATACTGTCTACGTCTGTTCAGCCGATGACTATTTCAAGGCAAACGCGGTTGGAGAGTACAGATATGAAAGGAATAAAATATCAAAGGCTCATTTTAACTGTAAAGAAAAGTTCAATATATGTTTAAATGATAAATCTGAAAAATTAGTTGTTATTGTTGATAATACTAATGTGAAATGGGAAGATTCAAAATATTATCGAGAGGAAGCTCTAAAAAATGATTTTGAACTTCGATTCCTTGAGCCTGATACTAATTGGAAATATGATGTTCAAGAATGCTCCAAACGGAATACTCATAATGTTTTCCTGTTTATAATGAAAAATATGTGGCAATCTTTAATTAATACATTAAAAGAAATTGATGAAAATGGATATGATAGACGATGCGGGTTTGTCTCCGGAATCTTACAAAAATCTAACAAATGAAGAAATTAGTAAAATACCCGGAATAGCTAATGTTATTATAATGATATTAGATTATTATCGGATGAGTACAAATGAATTTGAACAGAAATATTATATGAGAATTCCGGCTCCTAGGAAAATATCTAAATATACAGACGTTCCATCTCCGATTGTCGGATTAGAAATACAGGTTAGGAAATATTTAAAAATTAAAGAGATTAAACAGGAAATTGAAAAGCATAAGCAACTTTTTCAAGAGGAAATTTTAGAAAAAAGGAAATTAAAATGAAGAAAATAACAGTAAATTGTTATGAGGACACGATTAATTTTACAGAATTAATTAAAACAAGGATTAAAGATTATTTGATTGTTAATGTTTTTAACGGTTATGTTTCTATATTAGTTGAATCAATGGAAAATAATAGTAAAGTAGGATTTAAAGAATTGGGAGCCACTTATAATTCAGTTAGCCAAGATTATGAAGAATTATTTCTTAAAAATCACAATTCAGAAATGTATGTATTTGATAATTTAAAAGATTTTGCTGAAGCTGTAATTAAAAATAATTGGAAAATTTATTAAAAAGTTAGAAATTTAATTTTGGAGATTTGTAATGAAAAAAATTCGTATTGTAAACATTGACAGCCAGGTTGATTTCTGTGACCCAAAAGGTAATTTATATGTTACAGGGGCAGAAAAGGATTGTGAGCGGTTTGCAGCGATGTTAGATAAGATTTCAGATAAAATTGATGATATTGACCTAACAATGGATTCTCATAATTGGGCACATATCGCTCATCCTATGTTTTGGAAGAATAGTAAAGGGGAACATCCAAAGCCATTTACATTAATTTCTGTTGATGATGTTAAAAATGGAGTGTGGACAACAACTAAGCCTAGTCTGTATAAATGGGGATTAGAATATGTTCGAACACTTGAAAAAAATAGTCGATATGTTTTGTGTATCTGGCCACCACATTGTATTATTGGAAGTTTTGGACAATGTTTATTCCCCACGGTTCAAGATTCTTTAAAACGTTGGTGCGAAAAATACTTTGCTTATCCTAATTTCGTTACTAAAGGTTCAAATATTTTAACAGAACATTATTCCGCAATTATTGCTGATGTTCCAGACCCAAATGATTTTACAACACAATTAAATACTCGATTTATTCAAAACCTAGAAGAATCTGATATTGTTTTAGTTTGTGGGCAAGCTAGTAGCCATTGTGTTAAAAATACAGTTGTTGATATCGTAAATAATTTTAGTGACCCAGCCTATGCTAAAAAACTTCGTCTTATTAAAGATTGTATGTCTCCGGTTCCAGGATTTGAGAATCTGCAAGATGAACTTTGGACTTTTTGTAAACAACATGGAATTGAAGTAGTAGATAGTAGGAGTCCGATTTAATGATTGGTAAAGGTGATATTTATACAGAAGTAGCTCAACTTCGCCATATTTATAGTTTAATTTCTAGAGATTGTCTTAAAAAAGAAGATAATTTAAGAATGTTAAATGAAGTTATTACTAATATTGAAAATTTAATTAAGAAAGAGAAAAATAATGCCTAAGATTGCTGATAATATGGAAAACGTTAAACTTCCTGGGACAAATTTTTATTATAGTATGACAAAAAAGGATAATTTAACATCAGCTGAATATACTTTAGTTAGTATTGCTGTTGATGTTTCTGGGAGTGTTCAAAGTTTCAGGAATGAATTAGAAAATTGTCTAAAAGAAATTGCTAAAGCTTGTCAGTTGTCGCCACGCGCCGATAATTTATTGATTCGTGTTGTTAAATTCGGTAGTAATATTCAAGAACATCATGGATTTAAACTGTTATCTGAAATTAATCTTGATGATTACAATGATTTTTACAATAGTTATCAGGGAGGAAGAACAACGGCGTTATATGATAGTAACGTAGATTGTCTTTTAGCATTAGATGATAGCGGAAAAGGTCTTACCAAAGACGATTATACAGTTAACGGGATTCATTTTTGTATTACTGATGGCGTTGATTACTCTGGCTCTATCCATTCTGATGTTAAAGTTGGCGAATTAACGAATTCTCTTCGTAAAAACGAAAATCTCGAAAGTCTGCTTAGCATTTTAGTTAAAGTTAATGTCAATGATGCAGATTGCTCGGCCAAACTTAATGAATTTAAAGACAAAGGGAAATTTGACCAAGTTGTGGATGTTGGAGATGCTAATGCAAAAAATCTAGCAAAACTAGCTCAATTCGTTAGTAAATCTATTAGTTCACAATCTCGTTCTTTAGGTTCCGGTAGTGCTAGTCAAACATTAACTTTCTAGGATTAAGAATGATACATTATGACGCTTATTACTACGGCAAGTCTGGATTCGAGAATTGCCAGGATTACGCGAGAGCATTTCCGGAACTTAATCAGGTAAGGCTTTCGGATGGTTGCGGAAGCTCGTCTAATTCTGATATAGGGGCGAGACTTCTTTGTCTTAACGGGGGTAGTTTGCTAGCGTTAGAAGAAATTTATTTGGAAGGAATTTATGATATTCAAAAGGAAGATTTATTCGCTACATTTTTACAATTAGGATATAATAAAAAAACTTCTAAAACTTCACTTAAGGTTCTAGGCGACGGTTTTTATATTGAGGTAAATAAAGAAAAATTTAATTGTTATAGATATTATTATACAGAAAATGCTCCTAAATATTTAGTTTATCAATCTGAATATATAATAAAAAATGGTTTAGAAAAATGGAAGGAATCTTTTCCAAATAACGAAAGAAGAATAAAATTAACTTGTGAAAGAGATGTTGTTTTTAATATTTCTAGTCAAGGGCCTGAATACGATGTAGAATTACGAGAAAACGAAGCCCATTTAATTTGTTCGGATGGTTTGGAAAGTTTTGTTGATAAAGATGGTAAAAAAATTCCTTATAATAATATTGTTAAAGAGATAGTTGATTTTAAAACATTAAACGGGGAATTTGTTAAGAGACGGATGATTGCGTTTCGTAAAAAATGTGATAAACTTGGGTGGAAAAATCTAGACGATGTTAGTGTGGCGGGAATTAGTAAAACTTAAAATGGGGAATTTATGGATTATGTGTTATTTACAGGTATAGTTAGTTTATCAATTATAATACTGTGTTGGTGGTATTCTTTAAAAGATGATATTAAATATGAAAAAGAATTAGTTAATTATTATCAGATTGAAAACGATAGATTAAGAAAATTGATTACTAAAACTACCGATGAAAACATTCATTTAAGAGACAAGTTAGAGAAGATAAAAAATCGTTTAGAAAATATTTTTGACGAAGAGAAAGAAAAATAATGGCGTCTTACAAGTTGAAAAATTCTAAGAAGATTGTAAGTTTGACGCAAAATGACTATTTGACTGAGGGCGGTGAAGGGAAAATTTATGTAAAAGGCGATATTGCTTATAAGATTTATTTTGATGGAAAAGAACCGCCAGAGAAAAAGTTAAATGAACTAAGTCTAATTAATCATAAAAATGTTATAACTCCAAATGATATTTTATTGGATAGTAAAACTAATAAGTATGTCGGAAGTTGCATGCGATTTCTGAATCAAAAAGAATATTTTTCCGCCGCCCAATTAATACCTAACGCCTTTTGGCAACGCAACCATTTAACCCACAACTCTATTTCCCGTTTAATCGAACATTTTTCTTCTGTAATAAAAGAAATCCACAATCACAAAATACTTTTAGTTGATATAAATGAATTTAATTTTCTAGTTAATAAAGTTGTTACAGAAATCTTTTGCATTGATACAAATTCTTACCAAACTCCTCATTGCTCTGCCACCGCAATTATGGAAAGTGTTAGAGATTGGCAAAATAATGGTTTTTCGGAATTAACAGATTGGTTTAGTTTTGCTATTTTAACCTTTTATATTTATACTGGAATCCATCCTTTTCGAGGCGGTAGCTGTGCGAATTTAACAGGAAGTCTAGATGAGAACACAAAGCATAGAATTTTAAATAATATCAGTGTGTTTAACTCTAAGGTGAAATATCCAAATCGTGCTGTAAGAGAATTTAAATTAATTCCTAAAAATTGGTATGATTGGTATTATAATGAATTTGAAAAAGGGCAGAGAACACCGCCACCAAATACACTTGGTCAAATCGCACCTATTACTCAAAAAACATATGATATTTCTAGCGACTCTTTAGTTTTAACAGAGATTAATAAATATGACGAAGAAATTATTCGTTTAAGTAAAATAGGTGGACAAAGACTAGTTATTACAAAAAGCCATGTTTATCTAGATAATTCAAAATATTTAAATCGTGGCGATAACTATGTTGTTTATGATAATATGCTTAATTCTGTTAAAATAGTAAATAATCGGCTTGACTTAAATGGATTTCGAGGCGACTTCCAATGTGACGATTTCTTTATTTCTAATAATACAATATATGCGAAGTCTGAAAATAAACTTTGCCGAGTTTTAATAAAAAATAATAAATATTTGGTGTTGCCAGTAAGTGAAATTTCGAGTTTAACAGGGAAATGTTATGGTTTTCAAGATGGGTTTGTTATTGAGAATTTAGCTGGTGAAACTTATTTTGTTCTGGTTAATGATGGGGCGTCTTATCAAATTAGGTTGACGGAGCTTAATAAACATGCTATTATAGAGGCGGATAAATCTGGGGATTATATTGCTGGTTATAGCAGAAAAAACAACACGTATTATTATTTTATAGTTAAATTAAAAGACTTTAAGCTAGATAACATTCAAATTACAAAGGTTAACGGACCCGACGATTTAACATTTATTCAACATAAGAATGGATTTATGATTTCCCTGTTTAATGATGATTTGATTTTAACGTCCGGCAATAAAAACAAAATTGTCAAAGATAAATTCTTTTCATCTGGAAGCGTTCAATTTATAGAGTTAAACGGAGAAATGTATTTTAGTAAAGGTGATATATTGTTTACCGGGAAACTTAAATAATAATTATAAAAGAGATTATATGGATATTAATATGATAATTAGTGTTATTTTTACATTTTTATTATTGATTTTAGCTATAGTTGGCGGAATGTGTAATGTATTTAAATCTGAGCGGATTGAAGAATTAGAAAAAGAAATTGAAAATTTAGATGGACAAAATAGTATCTTAAATTCTAAATTATATGATAGTGAAGTAGAAAATGGCGAGTTAATAAAAAAATTAGAAGAATTGGTTGAGAAAAATAAAGAATTTATTGCGGACTTTACTCAAAAAAAAGATGAAGCTGTAAAAGAAATTCAAAGATTAAATAAATTATTAACAAAATATAAAGAATTTCATGAAAGGCTTCTTTTATTAAGCGATGAAACAATTCATGATAATTGAAACTTACGGATATATTAGAATTTCAAAATCTCTTTATATTGAGCTTGACCATCAAATTGGTAAATATCTAAGAAAACTATTTGAATTTTATACATATAAGACAATTAAATTACAACGTCCAAGCCGACAAGAACACATTACGATTATCCGTGAGGGGTTTGACCTAACGCCGCTTTTATGCTATAATGGTGTGAAAGCGGATTTTATTATCGTAGGCCACGCAACAACAAACGGTAATTCAATCGTATTTCGTGTTGAATGTCCGCTCGGAGAACAAATAAGAAAAGAATTTAATTATGAGGCAAACAACCATTTTCTTCATTTTTGTATAGGATATTTATATGAGGGGCATCGGAAAAATTCGACGGATGGGTACTCTATTTGTTGATGTAGATTTACGGATTGCGGAATATGCTAGAGAACAATATTATAAGATTAAAAAACTGGGATTTGAATTAAATAGACCAATTCGATTTGAGCATATTACTATTATTCCTCATCATATTTTAAAAGATATTCCTCATAAAGCATATATTGGATTAGAAGTTGAATTCGAAGTATTAAATCAGTTTAAATGTGACGGAGGGTCGGTTTGGGCTTTGGTTAAATACCCGCTTGCCGAGCGGATTCGAGAAGTTTATAATCTAAGAAATCAACACCCTCTTCATATTACTATCGGAAATTTTAAACATAAACAAGAAGAAATTATTGCTTTTTAGGAGATTCTATGGACCTTTTTCATTATAAATTTAATCCTCAAGAGATATGGGTAACTTCAGATATTCATGGTTATCATACTAACATTTGTTCAGGTACGAGTTCTTGGGACTCTGGATATCGAGATTTCAAAAATCCCGAAGAAATGACAGAATTAATTATCGGGAATATTAATAAAAAGGTTCCTAAACATCATCATTTAATTATTAATGGCGATGTTATGTTTGGGGATAAATCTAGACTGACTAGTTTAATCGAGAAAATTAATTGTGAAAATAAATATTTGATATTCGGAAATCATGATGATTATATACGTAAGAATCCCGAGTACCGTAAACTGTTTCGATGGACCGGAGACTACGCCGAAGTCTATTTTGGCAAACGGTCTGTGGTTCTAAGCCATTATTCCCATGAAGTTTGGCGAGAAAGCCATAGAGGAAGCTGGATGCTTTACGCACACTCGCATTCAAGCCTTCCGGATAATTTAAAACGAAAGAAAATTGACATTGGCCTTGACGGAGAATATTCCCTGTTTAATAATCAATTGGTTATGACAACAAATTATGATATTCAACCCATTTTAGGAGTAGACGGGGAAGTTATTAAATTGAAAATGACGGATTATCCTAATTGGAAAGAACGAGATATTATTCATGAGAGATTTACGCCATTTAGTTTTGACGAAATTGATGAAATTATGTCTTATAAAACGTCAAAAACAGTAGACCATCACGGAACTAGAAAAAATACAGAATAATATTGTTTTAAAATAAATCGCAATTGCAGAAGCTAAACTTAAAGCAACTAAAGTTATTAACGAGGTATTAAATGAAAGCGATAGATTTTAGAGATAATGAATATTTTAATAAACCTGAAAATGAAGATGAAAAACTACTTGAATTATTAAAAAAACATCTAAAAATTAAACTGGAAAATGATAGAAACTTCGTTGGAATTCAGTTATTATTTAAAGGAAAGATTGTTTGTTCTGATAGTATACTCCTAAAAAATAATGGTGAAATGACAGGGCGAGCTAAATTTTTACATGAAAAAGATAAAGAATAGTATGAATAATGTAAAAAAAATTAAAAAATTTTGGGAGAATGTTGATATTAAATCTCCTGCACAATGCTGGTTATGGAAAGGGCCATTATCTTCTGATAAGGGAAAAAATAGTATTTATGGCTCGTTTTGGTTTAATAAGAAAAAAATACTGGCTCATCAAATTTCTTATTGCATTTTTAATAATCTAGATAAACCTGATAGAAAATTATTTAGAAGTTGTAAAAACAAACTATGTTGTAACCCTCATCATATATATAAAAAATATAAATTAAATAAAACTGATAATATAAAACAAAAAAAAGGTCAATTAAAACCATTTGTTAAAAGAATTAGAGAGTTGTATCATAATGGAGAAACTTTATCTAATATCGCAAGAATATTTAATATCACAATAAGTTCAATAAGTTATATAGTATATAATTTAAGTTATTACGATAAAAAATACAAAATAAAATATAAAAATGAGTTTTTAACAGAAGACGATATTAAAGAAATTTTTTCAATGAGACTTCAAGGATACAAGCAAATTGAAATAGCTAATAAGTTTAACGTAAGTCAATCAGTTATATCAAGTTATTTAAATAGTAAAGATACAAGAATGGAATTATTAAATGAAATATAATCTTCTAGCCGATGTTGATGCTTATAAAAATTGTCATTGGAAAATGTATGCTAAAGATGTAGTTAGAACTTATAGTTATTTAACAGCCCGAAAAGGTCCGGTTTATTGGTTTGGTTTACGGTATTATTTAATGAAATATTTAACAGGGAAAGTTGTATCATTAAAGAAAATTAAAGAGGCGAAACAATTAATTGATAATACTATTGGAAAAGGGGTTTTTAATACTGAAGGATGGATGAATTTATTATTTAAACATAACGGGCGACTTCCTATTGAAATTAGAGCGGCTCCTGAACTTAATTTATATGAAAGTGGGAGACCCTTATTAACAATCGAAAATACAGACAACGAGTTTCCTTGGCTTCCTTCTTTTATTGAAACTCTTTTAGTAAACCTATGGTATCCAACTTCTGTAGCTACACAATGCTGTAAATTATTAAATATTCTGAATCATTATTCCGAAAAAACTTGTTTAAAACCTATTGGAAATCAGTTGTTTTCAAATTCTGGTATGCGCTCGGCTTCTTGCCCCGAAGCCGGAAGCTTAGCGAGCGCCGCCCATTTATTGTTTTTTAATAATACAACCGCTCCGGCAGGAATAAGATTACTTGAAAAATATTATAACCGAAATTTTGGTAATAAAGCCCCTATAGGTGTGGAACATTCTGTAATAACCAGTTATGGCGAAGATAACGAACTTTCATCTTATATTTCCTGTTTAAATACTTTTCCTGAATTACCCATTACTATTCCGATTGACTCTTATAATATATATTATGTCGCAGAAAAATATTTTGGAGAAGATTTAAAAGATAAAATTTTGAATAGATTCGGTCCTGTTTATGTTAGACCAGATTCTGGAAATGTTATAGAAGTATTACAAAGTATTACAAATATTTTAGCTAACAAGTTTGGTTTTACTGTTAATGCTAAGGGCTATAAAGTCCTAAACAAAATTCGTATTATTCAAGGTGACGGTATTAGTTTTAATTCGCTTCCAGAAATTTTAGAATCTATTATTACAAACGGATTCTCTTTAGAAAATTATAAATTTGGTTCTGGTGGGGCTTTAGTTCATTCGGATGTTTCAAGAGATTTATTTGGGTTTGCCCAAAAATTAAGTTGGGTAAGATTATCTTCTGGTGAGAAAAAAGATGTGTGTAAAAATCCAATTACTGACCCAGAAAAGAAATCATTAGCCGGTAGGTTTGAAGAAAAATATAAAGATTTAACAACAGTTTTTATGAATGGCAGTTTAACAAATTAATTAAAAATTACTATTTACAAATATAGTTCTTTTGGTGTATTATTTTCTCATAGGAGTTTAATATGCCAACAGAACTTTTTCATTTTATATTATTAATTGTCCAAGATAAATTAGATATAGCTGGATATGTAGAAAATTCTGGAGTAAAATTTAAGAAAATGTTTTTATTTCACTCATGGAAATCAGCAAAAGAATTATTAAGTAAAGAAAAAATAGATATTTTAATTACTGATTTAAATCTTCCGGATGTAAAACCAGAAGAAATTATTGATGACCTGAAAAATATAGATATTATTAAAATTGCAATAATTACAGATAAAATAAATAGTTTTGAAAAATTAAAAGATGTTGTTGACGATTTTATTTATTATGGAGATTGTAACGAACTTTCTATTAAAAAATCAATTGTAAATATTAATAAAATACGCCGCGCTAAATTGTTAAAAAATAGAATTAAACAAAACCTAGCGATGGTTCCACAAAAAATATAATAGGTGTTAAATGGATGCACAAAGTATAGTTGGTATTTTAGTCGCGTTAGTTGCTGGTGGAGTTGGTAAATGGATATTAGATGCTTTCGCTCAGCACAGACAAGGAATGATAATTGTTAAAAAAAGCGATACAGATAACCAAATAGCCCAAAACGAACAAGCTGTCAAAATATACAATTCTGTGATAGAACAAATACGAAAAGATGTCGAAACTCTTGAGAAAAAATGCGATGAACTTGAAAAACAGTATTTAGCGGCTCGTGAGGAAAACGCTTTTTTAAAGGCGGAATTAAACAATTTAAAAAACTTGGTAGTTGGTACATGCACTGTTCCTAACTGTCAAATTAAACCACTTATTACTAAAAACTAATAATTTAATAATTCGATAAAAAATAATCGCCGTCAGTCAATTTTCGTTTGACTTGCGGCGATTTCATGTTATAATAGTGGTATGGATACTATTTGCGAACACAATTTTGTATTTATTCGAAGTTCAAAGTATCACGAGTATGGCAATTATAATACTAGATTCGTGAGAAATGATACTTTTTATTGCACGAAATGTTTGAAATACGACACGGTTAAACAGGAAAGTTATAGTAGAGAAACGCCAGATTGGTATAAAGATTAAGGGGATTTTATGTCTGATAAATTTGAAACTAAATTGGGGCGGCTTTTAAATGATAATGATGGGGCGAGAGACGCTATTCATATCGCTACTATTCCAGTCCGCGCCGCTTGTTTATTGAAACCTGGAGAACGGGTTAGTATTATTAAATATGAAAAAGGTGATTATTGGGTTGGTAAAGGCGGAAAAACCGTTGGTATTGTTGACCCATTTCTATTACTCCCCGTTAAATATTCCCAGAGATTTTATCTTTGCTTAATTCCCTACACAATTTCTTATTTAAGGCACGCATGGGAACATCCAGCATTTAATTTAGAAAATGAAAATGATTGTTTATCTAAAAAAGAAAAAGCTAAGAAAAAATTAGATGAATATGCAAATACTTTAGGTATTAAATTTAATGAATTTTTGGATTTGATTAACGGAGAGAAATGTTTAAATGATGATACTCCTGATTGGTTATGCAATGTAAAACAAGATATCATAGATAATTATAATATTTACACAGATAGTAAACTTCGATATGATGATGTTTATTTTTCATGTTCATGTTAATAAGGAATTATGGAAATTAATAATATTTTATTTGGTGATTGTCTACAATTATTAAAAGATATTAATGTAGTTCCAAATCGAAACGGGACAATACATCCAACTCAAAAACCAGTTGAACTTTGCGAATATTTAATAAAAACATTTACAAATGAAAATGATATTATTCTTGATAATTGTTGCGGGTCAGGGACAACTCTGTTAGCAGCGAAAAATTTAAACAGGAAGTTTATTGGTATTGAAAAAGATGAGAAATATTATAAGATAAGTAATGGAAGGATTGAAGTGTGAAGATTTGTTTTACTAGTGATTTTCATGGTTATTTACCTGATATTCCAGACTGCCAGATTTTATGTATTGCTGGAGATATTTGTCCGGTTTGGAATCATGACTTAGATTATCAATTTAATTGGCTAAGAGTAATTTTTAGAGATTGGCTTGAAAAACTGGTTGAACGGGGAATTAAAGTAGTCGGAATCGCTGGGAATCATGACCTTATTGCGGAAGAGTCGCCCGAGGTTTTTGACCTTTTAACGTTGCCGTGGACTTACCTAGAAAACTCTGGGGCCGAAATAGAGGGTTTGAAGTTCTGGGGAAGCCCCTATTCTAATCTATTTGGAAATTGGGCTTTTATGGAAAAGGATGAGGATTTAGCGGAGATTTGGGAGAAAATTCCGGATGACACCAATATTTTAATGGTTCATGGACCAATGTTTGGATATCTTGATTATAGTCTTTATGGGAATACTCATACTGGCTCAAAAACTCTCTTAAAAAAGGTTGAGAAATTAAGTAAATTAGGAAACTTAAAGGTTTTACATACTGGACACATACATTCAGAATACGGAATGACGGATTTTAATAAAATTATCTGTGTTAACGGAACACTTGTTAATGAAGATTATCAGATGGTTTATAATCCTTTGGAGATAAATATATAATGTTACTTGAAAAATGGATTAAAAATAAAAAGATTTTCCCTCCGGATTGGCTTGTATGTAATTCACAATACATTGCTTTAACAGGTTCTAGAGCTTATGGCACGTCTACCGATGAAAGCGACTACGATTATTTCGGCTTTTGTATTCCACCAAAGATTTATATTTTCCCGCATCTTTACGGGTTTGTTAATGGGTTTGGCCCGCCCCCTCCATCGTTTAATCAATTTGCCACAGAACCGCCATTTTTTGATGAAACTATTAAAAAAGAAATAGATGTTAAAATATTTAGTATTATTAAGTATTTTGACCTATGCGCAAAAAATAATCCGGATTGTCTAGACACCCTATATGTTAAACGGGAAAATGTAATTCATTCAACGGAAATTGGTAATTTAGTTCGAGATAATCGAAAGAAATTTTTATCTCAAGAAAGTTATTATCGATATTCGGGATATGCTCTTAGTCAATTATGTAAAGCTGAAAAAGATAGAAAAGGAAATCGAAAAGAATTAACAGATAAGTTTGGTTATGACCCGAAATTTTTAAGTCATGCTGTACGTTTGTTAGGCAATGCTGAAATGATTTTATCTGAAGAAACTATCGAGCTAGATAAATATAAAGTATTAGTGTCTGCGATTCGTAACGGACAAATTGGTCTTGATGAAGTAAAAAGAATCGTATCTGATAAAGAAAATTATTTACGGAAACTGCTCGAACAAACTAAACTTCCTGTTAAAGCTGATTATGACGAGCTAAAGAAATTACTACTACAATGTTTAGAAATCCAATATGGTAATTTAGAAAAAGCTTTACATATTCCAACAGATGACAGAAAATTATTGTTAGAAATTAAAGAAAAATTAAAAAATATAAATTAATTAAATATTAAAGGGGAATTTATGTTAACAGAAAAAGACTTTAAATTTGTTTGTAAAGATTACGGATGGGAATTTGTTGAAATAGAAAATTCTTACTCAATTGTTAAAATTAAAAACAAAATTGTTAAGATTAGGTTAATTATGCTCTTAAAATTCGCCAGTA
>ERZ724522.758-NODE-758-length-19585-cov-26.917307_pt1 | contig 19585 bp, 29 predicted proteins | sample MGYA00376055_ERZ724522 | MGnify/ENA primary metagenome ERZ724522 (study PRJEB28724, sample SAMN07190884) | wastewater metagenome | isolation source: effluent of sewage treatment plant in Hong Hong | place: Hong Kong | collected 2016-03-17 ... | reverse complement strand
CAGGTGGGGAAATACCCACAGTTCAAGTAGATCCTCGTTGGTTAGAGCAGGTTTCGAAAAAGAAACACGCATACCTCTTTTTAGAAACCGCCACAAAAGAAATGAGGGACCGGGCCGCCCAGCGAGACGTGTCCCTTGGAGCCCCTAACTCCACTCTTGGCAACGGCACCGGACAGCCGGGAGAACGTAGCATGGCCTCCACGGTAAAGGCTTTTAACGCCCTAACAGGTCACAACCTGACCGAGTCGGAAGGCTGGGAATTCATGGTCCTGTTGAAGCTAGTAAGAGGGCGTCAAGGAGATTTTCGTATGGATGATTACGTAGACGCCGCAGCTTACTCAGCGTTGCTGGGAGAATGCGCTAGTCAGGAAAAGCGAGAGTGATCAATGAAAATTCAGTACATGAGCGACCTCCATCTGGAGGGCTGGATCCCTAGGTTCATAAAGAACATGGAGGTAAGAGGAGATGTCCTCGTTCTAGCAGGGGATATCACTAGTGCAAAAGCCCTGCCTCGGTTGGTCGAGGCTTTTAGCCATGTAGAAAAGCCTATCTTGTATGTGCCGGGAAACCACGAGTACTACGGAGGCGACGTTCGCTGCATAGAAGAAGACTACGCCCCGTATCTCAAACAACACCTCCCCAATATGTACATCCTAGATGGATCTGAGTTTGTACTAAACGATACCGTGTTTATTGGGGCCACCCTCTTTAGTAACGTAAATCCCCCGGAATACGAAGATGTTCTTCGTTGTATAGGAGACTTCAAGTTTGTAGAGGGGAATACTCTTGCGAGGCACCTCAACCAATACGATTTGGCTAAGGGGTATATTCTCGAGAGAATTAGGCACCATAACAAAAACCCCGCTACGAAAATTGTCGTGGTGACCCACTTCCCCCCTTCCTACCAAGCCCAAGAAGAGCGGTTCAAGGCCAGTGGTTTGGGGTCATACTTCTACAACAGTCTGGAGGTTGAACTCGAGGACTTGAAGGTCGATCTGTGGATATACGGACACACTCATGGCAACCTAGATTTCAACATGGGAAATATTCCCGTAGTAACAAATCAACTGGGCTACTACCGAGAGCCTACCAGTCTAACTTTTGACGTCAACAAGACGATCGAAGTTTAATCCCTTCTACATACGCCGGGTTCCTGGTATAAGGAATCGTAGCAACCTTAGGAGAAACCATGTCCTTTTCTTTTGAAGAACAGGTTTTGATGAATGTACGTCTTTTGTTGTCCGACCCGGATAACTGGACTCAAGGATACCGATGTCTTACCAAACGGGGAGAGAGCGTAGATCCCTGGAGCCGGTACGGAGTAAGATACTGCGTTGTAGGAGCAATAGAGGGGGTGGTCTCTCGTCTACTCCGTAGACCTTACGCTACTCCCGAATCAGTAAAGCTGTGGGAATACTTGAACGACGTTGTCAAACTGCTCGATGACCATGCATGTAGGCGGTACAGAATAGGCACACTGATGGGGGCTAACGATAGCTTCATCCCCAAGAAGGCCCACTCGCTGGTACTTGAGATCCTTGATCTAGCTATTGAACTTCTCCCCAGGACAACAGACAGGAAAAATCCATGAGTCTTTCTTTTGAAGAGCAGGTTTTGATGAACACACGGCTTGTCTTGACGGATCCTGAAAACATGGTTCAGGGAGTTTGGGGGGCGGACAAGAAAGGGAAAGAGGTTAATCACCTGAGTAAAAACAGCGTCCGGTTCTGCGTAGTAGGAGCTCTCGAAAGAACTATGCACCTTCTGTGCGGAGGTAAGTTCGTCAACCAAGAGATACGATGGCAGTTTGTCGAGTACTTGAACTCTGTTACTCAGCTAGTATGTTCAGAGAAGATTAAACATTGCCCGCCTGTCAATATCCTAGGAGCAAACGATTGGTTTCCATTTGACAAATCCCACGCTCTAGTACTCGAGATACTAGACACCGCCATCGAACTTCTACCCACAGAAGAAACTTAACACGAGGAAAACATGAATCTATCTTTTGAAGAACAGGTCCTTATCAACGCAAGGTTTTTGCTCTCCGATAAGTCAGCCTGGTATAAAAAATGGACGGCCGCTGACAAGAGTGGGAGACCTATTAACCTTAGCAGCATAGCAGCCGTCAAATTTTGTCTTATAGGGGCTACCTACAAGTCAGCAAACGAGCTGCTTGGATCTAAAGCAACATCCGGACGGGTTGGTAAAGTTGAAAGGTCTCTGCGAAGCTACCTAGACGATATCGTACAGATAGGTGGAGAGTCTGGGGAATTGTCGGTTTCCAAAACAATCCTACGCCACTATCCGTCCTGCGTAGCCTTTAATGACTCCAAGAAAACTACCCACGAAGACGCCCTACGTTTCCTTGACCTCGCCATAGAGATGCTTCCGACGACGTCCGCCAAGTAAAAAAACTTTGTTGTAACCGGAGAGACCATGAGATCATTCAGTATTTCCCTTAAGAACGACCGCATCACCATGATCAGTTTAGCTAGTGGATACCACATATCCCGAAGCCTAGACGCATTACCACAAGACTCCGCCCTACAACTACTGAATATCTTTCCTCCATCAAAAAGTGAGAAATTGGAAGTAAAACGAATCGTGGATATTGCCCAAGATTCTCCCCTGTACCTATGGTTCTGTCTTGAACGGTCTGAAGAAATGCATGACAACGCTAATGACCTGGACTACCTAGGAGAGGTCCCCTCATTGTCTTCCATATTCTGACCAGAACAACACCCGCTTTTGGTATAAGTATGTAAGGCTAACTACGATTGTGAACCTCTAGTATGTCAAGCCCTGAACGAAAAATCTCATGCCTTCTCGTGGTTGCAGACCCCGTTGAAGTGTCCCCGGGGGTCTACCAAACCCTCATCACTCACCCCAAACTGGAAGGAGCTTTGCATTTTGTACACTCTCACTCCGGTGGCAGAGAGGAATTCCTCAAAGCCTTGGACGAGAATATTGTAGGACACTTTCAAGGTGCCCTTACAACCTTAGGAGAACTGATTGATGGACTCGGCCGTTCACCCGCCAAGCCGTTTGTCAAGCCCTCCGAGCCCGCAAAAGACTGATAAAGGTCGTCGGACCACCAACAAAAAACTTCCTTTGCGTACTCCAATCGCCTCCCAACCTCCTGGAGCTAGATCTCCAAAAGGCAGGAGAGGCCAAGGCTATTTGAGAATGTTTGTAAACAGCAACTCAAAAAGCCGGGGGTAAGCAGACAGCAAAAAGCCGGGATTCAACACCCCGGCTTTTTTTAGCTTAAACGAATCGGAACTTAGTTACTATCTACGTTGGGGGATCCACTGTCTACCACTCCGCCCCCAGCTCCACCCAATATCATGGTTACCTGGTCTCCAACGCGGACAACGGGTACGCCGTTGACGTCGGTTACGGCTGAGCCGGTCACCGCCTCAATACCATGACCACAGCTACTAGTCCCCGTGTGCCCCACCAGCACCACTGGAATACCGTCCACCGTATAGACAGCGCTACCTTCGGTGAAAGTCCCCACAAAAGCTTCGGGGGGATCGTGGGCTGTACAGACCCCACTACACGTGTCATTTACTCTACAGACAGGCTGGCCCATGACTTATTTATTACAGGTTTCTATTGCTACTTCGAGCTTCTTCTCGTAACCCTTACGAAACTCTATCTCGGCTAATAGGAGCTTGATCCAATAGTGCAAGTCTTTCTTGACTTCGGGCGTCAAGGTCTCCCAGTTTAAATCCGTGAATGGCACAGAGGGCTTCTCCGGAACGGTAATCATGCACTTTACAGGCACGGGAACTTCGACCGTCTGTACTACAGTACTTGGAGCTGTTGCGCACCCTATCAAAAACAGGGGTATGCAGAGTAGAAAAGTCTTGGGGGATATAGATGTCTTCATGGTCAGAACTCAATTCTAGTATAACGCGGATAGGGACGTAGATGGTCAAATACGTGGCGACCGGATAGAGGTAGGGGAGAATCCAATAGGGCAGAAAGGGGTCCATTACTTGGCTCCACTATTTAAAGCCCCACTCTTGTAATCCGCTATCAGCCCAACGGCTGCTGCGCATTTATCCGGATTGCTGGTAGTCAGGCTCAATAGCTTGTTACCCAAGTCCTTGTTCTTCCTTGCCAGAACCTCGGCTTCTTTCTGGGCATCCTGTATTTCCTTTTGCTTCTTGGCTGACTCGTCGGCAAGCTTCCTGGTATTATCGGAACACTTCTGGGCAGCCGCAGACACGGTCTGTAACTCAAGGTCTTTTTTAGCTAAGGCGGCCGTAACCTCAACCCATTTTGAATGGTAATGATTGAGGCCAAAGGCCAAGCCTGCAATGAACAGAGCCAGGACGACTAAGACCACTATCTTGGCCGTCGACAATGCGGGTATAGGGAACATCGTTGAAATCCTTTATTGAGTTGCTGACCGGCCTACGGTGACAAAGCCTTTGAGGAGCTTCTTTGTTTTACCATTTGTATCCGTAAGAACCAGGTCGTAGGCCGCCCTAGTCCAATTCCACAGATACTCTACTTGGGCAGTATCCCCAGGGATAAAAGCGATCTCAATGAGCCCGCTTTGTCCACCCAGGATTATACCCCCTCCCGGAGCTGACGTCAGCTCTTTGTAAATAACTCCGCCCCCGAAGGTATCCCGCAATTGCATACGGGCAGTATACCCCGTAAGATCTACTGGGAGGTTTGTAGTGTCGTCCCTGAAAGTAATCTTGATCGAGAAGTCAGTTTTTTCTTCAAGTTCTATGTTAAGTATTTCCATTTAGTTCCCGTGTAATCTCAAGGCCTATACTCATGTAGTTTAGCATCTATCACAACGTCGGGTAGACGGGGGACGGTCTCAACCACTTTCAGAACGGCCGCTTCGGTTTCTTCCTGTACCATGACTGTGTCTTTGGGGAGGTCTATGGCCTGAGGCTCGGTTCGCCAAGTATCGACATCGGCCCTCAGACCTTCCCTAAACGGCCCAGGAGCCGCCGGGGAGTACCGTCCGAGGGAGACCCCGCCCGTGATCGTGAAAACCCCAGCAGAGCCCGTATCCGTAAGACCCAGTATACTGGTTTTTCGCAACGTAGTTTCTGTGAACAAAACGTTGACCTCAGCCACTTCAGTAACCAAGGGGGCCCTCCCCCTTCTCATGAAAGCTTCCCCCGCCGTTATTCCAATCGACATGCCTGGGGAATCCAAAATGGAGAATTTCAGAAGAGCCTGGTCTGGGCCCGTAACACTGTAGACGGCCGTTTCCGGAACATATCCGTAACCCTTGTATAGGCCAGTATTGACGACGTTTATCGCCACGTTGGCTGTCTGGGCCGGAACTCGAGGTCCTCTTAGTACCTGAGCAACTACCCCTTCTATGTTAAATTCCCCAACAGTTGAGTTGACAACTCGGCCGGCCAGGAATGTTACGTCCGAGCCAGCAAGAGAAAAACCTCTCGTATCAGCGAAAACTCCGAAGCCCTTTTTCAGGATCGACGTAGACGGAGTAATGTAAAAAGTCTGGGTTTCAGGAACAACCGCATAGCCTCGGAAGATATAGTTGTTGTAGCCAGTAATGTCAAACCTCCCCGTGATCGGGGTTATACCCAACCCTTTGAACAGACCGGTATTAGTCCAGACCATGTCCAGTGTAGTCCCAACTCCAGTGATCCCGGAGTGTTTTCTAATCTGTACATCAACCCCGCTGTATGAATAGGCCCCCGTAGAAGTGGCTACTAAATACTGCTTAGTTACTCCTCCGTTCAGAGAAGCGCTTATTGTTACGTTGGCTGTTTGGGAGACTAGAATGCTCGTCTTACGGAATCCGATGTCCTGCCCGACAAGAGTATATGTGGCAGGATCGGAGACTACACAGTACGTTCTTAGGTACCCCGCCTCAAATCCCGTGAATACAAAGCTCCCTGAGTCTACTCTAGTAACAAATCCCTTTTTTACAACAGCGGGTAAAGTAGCTATTGTCACCGACTCCACGGCCGGGGCGAGAATGTAAGTCCTAAACCAGGAGACGTCGTTAGCGGCTAAAAAGAACTCCCCGGTCGAGGTCGGGATCGTAAACCCCTTGTTGAAAGCAACGTCGAGACCTGTTAGGCTAAAATTAGCCCCCTCCATAAAAAGGTAATGACCTATTTGCAGGCCTGCGTTAGGACCTTGAATCGAATAGTTTTGAGCAACTGCGGTCGTAACATAAGTTCTTAACCAGTTTGCTGAAACCCCCGTTAGACCAAATGTAACAGTAGAGCCTGGAATTAAATATCCCTTGTACACACCCGTGTTTAAACCTGCTAGGGTCAAACCACCAGTAGTGGAAGTAATAACATAGGTTCGGAGCCAGCTGTTGCTTTGTCCAGAAATAGAGAAAGCTCCGACGGATCCAGGCATAACTCGAGTTGCTAGTAGTCCCGTTTGAACCCCCAGTATGCTATACGACCCAAACTCGGCTAAAGTAGCGAAACCTTTAAGCAGAGAATTGTTTATTCCACCTATAGAGTAGGAGGTTCCGGCTGAAAAGAGATAAAACCCCTTTAGTACATTGGTGTTGACCCCTGATATTGTGTATCCCATAGGGGTTGTGGGCAAGACTCTAGTTGCTCTTAATGCCGAGTCGGGACCTACAAAAGAATATGCCCCCGTGTTAGCCCCTACAACGTATGTCCGAAAACTTCCAGCAGAAAATCCAGTAATAGTAGATGTACCAAAATCAGCTAGGACAACAGATCCTTTTAGGAGAGCTGTGTCCGTACTCGCTAAAGCATAGCTCCCGACTGAGGATAATACGGAATATCCTTTCAGTACCTGCGCGTCGATTCCGGAGATAACATAACCTGAAACTGCGGCTCCCATTACTCGGGTGGCCACAAGATTAGTGGCGACTCCGGCTAGAGAATAGGTGCCGAGATCGCTCCCGATAACGTAGGTTCTAAAACTTCCTGCAGACAGACCTGATATGCTGTACACCCCAGTATCTGCAGAGCTAGTGAATCCCTTTAGTAATAGGCTGCTTGTCCCCCCTATGCTATACGTCCCGACGGCTGACGCTACGTAAAATCCTTTCAGTACCCCTGCAGCAACCCCGGTTATAGAGTAGTTGACAACGGTGGCCTGCATTCTTCGAGTAGCTACTAGGCCCGAATCTTGAGCGTTTAGGGTGTAAGAACCCGAGCTGGCTCCAACTACATAAGTCCGAGAACTCTCCGCCCCGATCCCTGTAATTGAATAGGCTCCTAAACTGCCTGTAAGCCCCCTACCGGCCAGTAGCCCGGAATCGCTCCCTACTATTAGAGAAGAATTGGAGTCAGCCGCCAGCACGCTCGCTTTCAAAGTGTCTGCGCTATTTCCTACTAACGAATACACCCCTAGATCTGCTACAAATCCCCTCCCTGTCCCTAGAGCAGCCGCTATGCCGATGAGGGAAAACGTTGCGGAGTCCCCTGAAAGGATACTGCTCTTTAGAGTTTCAGCGCTAACTCCTGTTAAGGTGAACGCAGAACTGTTAGCTGAAACAAGACTACCCTTAAGGGTTCCAGCACTAACCCCGGTTAAGGTGAACGATGAAGCATTAGCTGAGACAAGACTACCCTTAAGAGTTCCAGCACTAACCCCTGTTAAGGTGAACGATGAAGCATTAGCTGAGACAAGACTGCCCTTAAGGGTTCCAGCGCTAACCCCTGTTAAGGTGAACGCAGAACTGGTAGCTGAAACAAGCCTGCCCTTAAGGATTCCAGCACTAACCCCTGTTAAGGTGAACGCAGAACTGTTAGCTGAAACAAGACTGCCTCTCAGTACTCCGGTGTTCACTCCGGCTATAGAGTACCCGACAACCGTAGCTGTCATGGTATAGAAGACGCGAGTGTACGCTAGGGTAGAGAAAGGGGTTTCGCTATGGGTAGAATACCCGAGCAGCATTTAAGTCCCTAACATTGCCCAACGGGCTATAGATGTAGTGTCGGCTGTAGCGGCGTACGTGGCTACGTTTGCGGCTGTGAGTACAGTACTTGAGTTGTGCTGGAAATTAGCGGCCAAAAAGTTCATGGTACCATTCCCACTAGTACCATTGCCTCCTGACACCAGAATTCGAGAGTCGTAATCTACTGCCGTTGCCCCCGTATGAAAATCCATGGCATTGGTAGAGCTAGTTCCGTCTGTGCGTCCTATCTCTATAACAACGTTGCCCGTCTGATCCTGAACGTCGTAAATTACAGGGTTTCCTCCGATGGAGGACGAGCGCATACCGAAAGCCCCGCGAGTGTACAAGCTATTTACTAAAGTCCCTCCGTTTATGTCGATAAAGTTCAACATAACAGAGGCGGGTAGAGTAACGAAAACGTCTTTAGTCCCTGCCGCAAAGTTTACTGCAGAGCCGGCATTGCTACTAGCCAGGATTGTTGTTCGGGAAAGCGTCGTGCCAGATAGCGTAAAAGTTCCAATCCCCACCTCCCAGTGCCCAGGGTTGGTCGTGGCTATACAGTAATAAACTTGTGTAGAGGCGGCCGGGAAAGCTGTCGAGAATGATCGAAACCCAGGAGCTGCCCCCGCCAGAGTAATGGTCCCTGTACCGGTCGTAGTGGAAGTCTCTTTGACTCTATCAGAAATGGCAGGGCTTGACAGCACGGTTGAATCCTAGGTTATAAAGTAGTTTAGCACAAACGAGACAGAAAAAAGGCCTATGTAGAATAGGCCTTTTTAAGGGAAAGCATAAACTGCTTTAGGTAAGCGTCAAAACCCCGTTGGTCTGATCAAAGTCAACCGTGAAGGTTTCGTTGGCAAGCAAGCTAATTGACGAGCCGTAATCGTACCAACCGATAACGAGCTGTCCGGCAGCCGTGGCATTGGTCAGGACCGCGTATCTAAACGGACCAAAACCGGTGGTAGCAGTAAAGACCACGTCTTGGAGTACGAGCTTTGTTACTCCTGCGGTTTGAACGCACGAAGTCGTGGTCACGTTAGCTCCGCCCGCCGTGTACCCCCCTCCAGTCGTCAAGTCAACTAGCGAGGCTAGGTTTGTACTGTTAACCGTAGGGGCAGTATTGGTTAAGACGACCTTTAGCTGATCAGTTGCCAGATTGTGTTTCTTCTGAGCAATGTCCTCAGAAAACTTGTAGATTTTATTAAAGACGGCCATGTTATTTCCTTAAGTGTTAATACCTGCTTACCAGCAAGTGAAATCTTCGATGGGCCGGAGTACCGGTCGCATCCGTTGTATTGATGTTAATCTGCGTTGAGCTTCTGCTCACACAGTGAATCATGCCCGGGGCAGCATCTTGAATCATCCCTACCACGATGAAATTGGTAGTTGCCATGTCGTGAGCGATGGTGTAAACCCCAGCTCCTGACGATGAACAAGTCCAGCCCGTCGGGACTTTGTTTAAAGTGGGCGTTCCGGACCCAGTAATATCGATCTGGATCGTTCGGGCTTCTATAGCGTTGGCTAGCTGAACGTCTCGAGCAGCCAAATTCCCCAGAGGACGATTGTCCACTGTATAAGTGTACGGGTCGTACTGGGTGTGATATTCAACTGCGGTTAGTGTGTCTACTAGTGCCATGTTTTCTTTTAGTGGTTACTAAGGTTATTTTAACAGGCAACTGCCTGCTTTTAAATTGGTGGGAGGGCCCGCGCAGCCCACTACTCGTGTAGTCTTATTATGTTGCTGCCGGCCTCCCGTGAGCGAAGTCCTACCCTCTCTCAAAACAAAAAAAGCCACGACATGGTCGTAGCTAATAAATCAGGTCATCTTCCTGGTTACAAACTGTGTAAATTCTGGATTGTCCTGGAACACTCCCAGTAGGGAAGTTGCAAGAACTCTTACTTGGTGTTCCGTAAGCTTAAGGTTATACAAATAGTCGAGTCCATGAATGGCTTCGTGAAGCAAAGTGTCGGCCTCTTCGATAGGTAACTGTCCGGCCTTTATCGTTATACTAAGTTGCTCTTCGCACATCTCACCGGAATCTTTGAAGGACTCGGACCCATAAGCAATGGTTATATTTCGACCCGCTACCCGTATACTGGCGGGTAACGAGGGCCTGGCCAGTTGGTTGTCTGGCGGAGTACTTGTCGTGGCGGGCACAGTCTTCTTCAGAGTTTTCAAGGTCCAAACCTTTCTGCCTTAACTTGAACGTAGCCGTTGGTTCCGGTATACCCTGCAAACGAAATGTTTAAGTTGTTGCCTGCCGGAGTATAACTGGGAACTAGTACGGGCCCGCCATAAGTTCTTTTATAGTTGTTCCAGGTTTGTAGAATAGTGATAACCCCGGGACTGGCACTATACCCAGCAATAATGTCTTCCATCATTGTTGACACTTGGGTGGCTGCAATCGATTGATCTTGTATGGCCCAGATTCGGACTCGGTACGAAAACGGTTTGTCCATGTCCCCGAAGAGATTGAGGTTTACGCTCAAGGTTGCCCAGTTACCGACGCCAACTAGAGTCTGAGTACTCTCGCCTAAAGCCTCTACGGCGGCCTTCAGGGCTTCATCCCGAGCGGCCAAGTCCTGCAGAGGTTTATTGTCCTCTGTGTAGTGATAGGGGGTTTTGTTCGAGTAGAGACGGACGGGTGTGAGTATGATTGACATAACTAGATTATAGTCTTATTTGCCCCATTTGGTAATGAGAGCGTCCGCTAACTTCTCGGCTACTTTGGCTCCACTCCATACCGCTAAGTATATCAGTAAGACGGTTGAGTCGCCCGCCTTGTTGTGTATAGTATCGTACATGACAAACCAGCTAGAAAAAGCTATGGCTGCCAGCACCCCGAGACGGGTCGCTGACTCTTTCCCGTTTTCGTCCCTCAGCATGTTGCCAAAGTCGAAGTCCTCTCTCTTCTGAGCGCTGCGGATCATGAACCAGGCAGCACAAAGCATCATACCTAGAATAAGCGCGGGTACGTCTACGAAGGCGAAAAACAGCTGTATGAACTGGACTGCGGAATCTATCACTTTAGGTATTCGTCGCGGGTTAAAATGCCAGGCTTGTACTTATAGCCTTTGTTATTAGAGAAGATTGTCAGGGTCTGCTTGCGGTTGTCGGGATGAAAGCTGATGTGCATCCAGGACCCGTACTCGTGAATGATTTGGTCAAAGCCGATGCCAGACTCCAGGAGGAACTTTTCTGCTGCCTTGCATAGTTCGTATGGGGACATGTCGTCGGTGTGACAGTCAATAGCCCAGCCGGTCATGTGCGCGGAGGTCTTGGACGAACCTTTGATCAGTTTATTCAAAGCTTCTGTACGAAGCCAGCTAGTAACGCGAATGGGTCGCTTGAGGTGGTCCCGTAGTTGCTGCAAGTTAGCGGCAGCCTTGATCATGTTTTGTAGTTGATCGTAGTTAGGCTCATTCCTAACCCCATGACGGGCAGCAGTGTCCGAAACGGTGGCTTCGGCTAGGGAGAAATTCTTGGATAGTTGCATGTTAGTCGGTTACTACGGTTTCTACTACAGCTGTGACCTCAATAGGCCAGATTCTGTGAACAGGATTACAGATGTACTTGAGGTGGGTTACTAAAGTGGTTTGGCCGGATGGAGCGCTAGCAGGTATTTCCAACAGAAGCTCTAGATTACCCTTCATCTGTCGGTTTATTTCCCGGACACCATCAGAGTTTACGTAGATCTCCGGGGACTCCCAGTATCTTCTACCAGCCTTGTCGTACAAGGCTCTAGAGAAGGTAACAGAACAATCCCGGGACAAGTCTCGTCTGACGGAAGCCTTTACGTGTAACATTCCCCCTTTTTGAGTTGAGGGGGCGGTATACCCGTACATCTCAAACGGAGGGGTCCTGTCAAAAAGCCAGACGGTGATGACCACCGAAAACATGAGCAATAAAAGAGCGCCGAGAAGGTATATGTACTTTGCAAATACCAGCAAGCGCGGGTGAAGAATCTCAGGGGTCATCACGGTGGCCATCCCTCCATGTGGGGAATTTCTATCTTATTTAGGTGCATCAAAGCTTCTAGCTGGTAGATTCTTCTTAGATACACCTGCTTCTCTTTATTCATCTCTTCGATGATCTTACGTTGAACCCCTATTTCTATCTCTAGGCTCTTTATACGTTCTTCAAACGACTTCTCTATTGTTCTACGTAACTCAGTTTCAACCTGTAATGCTTTCTGGGCTTTAGCGTCAAATCTTCCCACGTACCACTGTATCGCTTTACCTATACCTATAAAGGCTCCGCCTATGACCCCTAGGAGCGAAATCAACTCAGCTGCGGAAAACCCTTCAAACATATTTGCAATACTCCCTTAGGTATATTACACCTCAAGGGTGCCCTCGAATTCATTTTAGTCTTTCCAAACAGTGATTATATACTATCAGGCTCTTCGTCTTCAAACGCAGCCGCTCCAGCTTCTCTCCGGCGGATAAGGCCTTTCATAACCTTCCCGTTGGCGTAGATCCATTCAAGGAGTTCGGCGTCGACTTCTGAATACCCACCCTTATTCAGTTTTTCAAGTAACTCGGATTTTATGAAGTTTGCCCGACCAACGTTAAACACGAAGTCTACAAGGACGTCAAACTGGTTTTGGGTGAGAGGAACTTTGACTAATTCGTTAACCGTCCGGATGGCAAAAGACAAGTCTTCCAGAAGCCATAGATCGGCCTGTTCCTGGGTACAAGTCATTCCAGGGTAAACCCCTTTGGTGTGCCCCCAACCGATTGTCCAGGGCTTTCCTCGCTTCAGAGGATCGGGGTCATTTTTAGTAGCTGGATCAGGATAGGCGACCAGACTACAAGATTCGAATTCCTGAGTTCTCCCGAGGCCCTTTTCTGAATACGTCATGCCTAAAGACATACTCACCGCACCGGGTTTTTGAATAGAGCGGGAACCATATTGGGCTCAAACCGCCACGGGTCCTCGTATCCTAGGGCTTCTAGGCAGGCTTCACTGCAGAACTTTCGGGAGCCTTTGCCTTTTACGGGTCTAAATACGAAGCCCACCAGACCTAAGTAATCGTACCGTTCTTCTTCGTGGTCTTTGAACCACTGTCTGACCTTAGCTTCGTACTCAGGGGATCCCCCGATGTCTATGAAATCCCAAACCAGGGGATCGAACTCTATGTACTTTGTACGAACTCCTCCGTCCATCTGAGACGAAGAAGCGGCCATACCATCCGAGAACACTATTTCGCAATGACTATAGATACCCCCCGTCCACCAACTGACGGCTCGGTTGAAAAACCTCTTGGTGCCCTTGTACATTGCGATTTTCATGGAGAAACCTCTTATTATTCTGCGTAGGCGTTTATTAGCGCTTGGGTAGCTGGGTCCGTCATGAACGCAGTTACGTCCCCCGGTGGGAGATTGATTATCTGAGCGTATTGAGTGGGGCTATAGCCGGCCCGTCTAGAGGCCCCGCCAGCCACATAATTTCCTATCAAGGCTGTACCCCCTATATATTCAAAATTTCCGTTTACATAGCGTCCTAGGCCCCTGGAAACGAGCCAAGCTCTACCGTCGGCAATCTGAGCTTGAGTCAACGGGACTTCTGGGACCGGACCTCCAACACGAATACCAGAGAACTCTCTTAGAACCCAGAACTCGTAAGCCCAGTTCATGATAGTAACTCTCGGAATAGCCCAACGACCGCCGTCACCCCAACTCGTCCCCCAGGAGTTGACGGCAATGTAGCTGCCGCCTGCGGTTGGGTTTAGAGACTTGTCAAAATCTTCAATGAAAATGGCGTGACGCCCCACGAAGTCCAACAGCGGATCTCCGTTGTTGACCGCCCCGGGTTGTAGGTGATGTGTATTCATTGCGCCGGTTACATAGAGCATCCAGCGATAAACGTCAAATCCCATTACGACTCTACAGCCTTCCGCCAGGGCAGCATCCAGAAGTTGTCTGGTAGCAGCCGGGTTATCCTTGTTTACGTCTATTCTTTCGTACCGACCACCTTTGCGTTGAGCAGCCAAAGCCTTGATAGCATCAGAAGGTTCAGTTCCGTATTGATTGAGGTTGTAGGGATAATCCGACTCCCGGGGAAGACCGTATAGTTTACCTGCTTTGAAAGCGCCTCGGATCGTAGCGCCTACGTCTCCCGTAAGGTTGTCCACTTTCTGCGCCATTTGGTAGGCAAAAAGACGGGATAGGTCCGTTACCCCCGGGATGTAGGCATAGGTTGTATTTTCGATAGATTCGGCAGCGTAGCTATAGGCGTTACCTGTACAAGAACCCAACGTTAGTTGGTCCTCGATTCGAGACGTGTAAAGTCGATTGTTGGACTTAACGATCGGGGTCGGGTCAATAGACGGAGAGTAAACGTAATCTCGATCGTCGTCTAATGACTTGGCCAGACCATCAGCAGTTACCTTTGCCAGAATCTCCTGAGCTTTTTCCTCAGGCAGTTTCTGCAGGCCAAGTTTCTTGTACTGGTCTAGGACTTTTTCCTTAACCCAAATTAGGGGTCCAAACAGACTCATGTCTTTCCTTTACTTTAGTTGAAATAAACTTTGCGGAGCGCTTCGTTCTCAGCAGGGGAGACCGGTGTAGTAAGAATAGCCTCTATCAGCTCGTCCGTTACTCCGCTCACCCCCAAAGCCTTGAGTGCTGCAAGACCAGCCGCAACGTCGGGTCTTTGCAGGTCAACCCACTTACGAACCATGACGTCCTGGACGATCGCCTTGACGGTCGCGTTAGTAGAGGTCAGCACCGCCATCTTGGCAGAACCAAACCGGTCAAAGAACGGACCAGTGTCAATCAACCACGCTGTAGGCGAGGGGGCGTCCAGGTCTACAATGATGAAGTCTTCGGGGCGGCCTGCTATGACTACGTTGTCGTCCAGGAAGATATTATCCCCGCCAAACGAGTACCGCGGGCAATAGTAAACGTCACCCTTTTTTGTTGTTATTTTGTACATGTGTTAGACTCCTAGTCCGAGGCAGGTAGCGATAGAACCGGCGAAAGACCCTTTGTTTCCAACCGGGTTGTTTCCACTCTGGTCGTACGTTTGAGCGACGTTCCAGGTTGTGTCAAAGACTCCCTTTGTACCAATGGTTACCTTACCCCCCGCAGTAGAGGCAGAGGTAGCTATACCCAGCAGGATAGTAGAATACTGCTTAACCCTATATACAACGGCTCCCCCATTACCAGAAAAGTTCGCACCTAGAAAATTATCCGGTCCATATAGGAGCACCATATCACCATACATCTTACTTTTTATCTGGTCATTTGTGTTAAAAGTGAGGTTAGCAGTAGTTGCATTTACGTTTTTTAGTCCCAGAGTTGTTAAATCGTACGTCCTTACGTAAATTCCGCTCGTGACCTTGATCTCCCTTGAGGTGATGATTATATTTTTGCCTAAGAGATTAGTAGACCCTGTATCTGGAGACAGACCGGTTGTTATGACGCCTGCAGACGACACTTTGAATAGCACTTGAAATATTCCAGAGGTGGCTTGAGAACTGGTTCCATAAAACCCGTATACGTCCGAACCTGACGTGGCGAACGTAGGCCACACGTCAGCCGCTGCTCCAGAGGTCATGCCTCCTAGATTGAAGATGAGGGTGGATGCCAGCGTAACGGTACCCGCAGTATTCGTTTGGTAGGCATTAAGGCCATCGGCAGTAGTTCCACAAAAAACTACGGTCACGCCTGCAGTGGTTGGTAGTAGCCATACCTTGTTGTTGTTCGATACTAGTGCAGTAGTTTTAGGCCACGTTGATTTCGGCGTACCCGTAGACGACACGTAGTTAATATTTAAAGTGGCCCCCGACGCAGAACTCCACGTCAAAAGGAAACAGTTATTTGTGTCAGCAACAAGGTTAGTTTTGTAGGAACCTATGCCGGAGATATCGGAGCTTCCAATAGTCGCAGCAGCCAGCACTATCGTTCCATCGTCTGCCACAATGCCCCATCTAGTTCCATTAGTGGAGTTATACGACACCCAGCCGATGTTACCCCCAGTCGCTACGCTAGTCACTAGGTGGGTAGGGGTGCCCGTCGTATCAATCGTAGCGGAACCGCCTCTCGTTGACCCGTCGGCATTAAACCGGTAATAAATTACTAAGTTGGTTGAAACCATAAATATACCGTATCCACCGGAGCTAATACTCATAAAACTAGCTCTAGTGTTGTTGTACCGAGTGGACTCAGAGTTGTACCCCGATGCAACGTTACCTCCCGTATTGTTGTCCGCCGGGGTGTATCCGCTGAAAGTGTATGAGGCAGACTCAACTCCAGCTCCGGTAACGCGTCTTATACCGTTAGCGCCAACATAGAGAAATCCGTTATCAGAGGTTGCTTGTATAGAGTGTAGAAACGACTGAGAACCAACTGATCCACTGTATACGATGTCTATTTGCGGGTTCAGAATCCACCAACCTAAGGTAGAACTTAAAGTAGTAGATACTAATCCTATGTTACCGTTAGCCAAGACCGTCGCGACAATTGTGCAGGTATTGACCCCCGAGGTGGTGGAAAATAAGGTTTTCTGAAATAATAGCTGGCCGGTTGAGCTATACTTAAAAGCCTCTATTCTAGAAGTGGTTGTCCCGGACGTATGACTGATGCTTAGAACAACGTGGGATCCATCGGCCAGGACCACTACAGTACTAGCTCCATTAGTGGGGTTGGCTAAAGTTGTTTGTAACCTACTGGAACTGTACCCGGCGGCCAGCGACAAGGGGGCAAATGTAGGAGAAGCTTTTATGACATCTCCAGTAGCGTAATTTAAAAATACGGGGTCGCCTTTTGCAAATGCGTCAACCCCTGTGACAGAAACTACAGAACTTGTCGCAGACCCACTGCCATTAGCCGTCAAAGTTCCCGAATTTAGTGAACGTCCCATTATTTATTTCCTTGATTCAATTATGTTCTGTTTGTTTACTGTTCGAAGCCGTATACACGAGCGGCTAGGCCAACAGCCGAGCCATAGACCACGACTCTTTCTGCGGCTCCTGCAACGAGGGCCGTACGTTCGAACACGTCGTTGGGTTGGAGGACAGCGTCGTATTCTATCCATTCCGCCGAAGTAGGGTTAGCCCCTGCCGAGATACCCACTCTAAAAGAGATGGGAGTGGCTGTAGTGTTAACCAAGCTTATGTTGAAAGTAGCTACCTTGCCAGTCGGCACGGTGTACACCGTAGTGTTTGTTGTAGCTGCCGGGGCTGAGTTCCCTAGAAGTCCGCTTGCCATTTAGAAGTTTCCTATAAAGTAGTTGATTGGTTGAACGCCTACGCCTGCTTGGGTGGCGACCAGTCTCCAGTTGTCTGATGTACTATCGTATCTTAGCATGATAGTGCCACTTATCTGCCCAACTTCTAAGGGAGTACCGTCATTGTTGGTTATAACTTTGGAAGTTAAGGCATTGGGACTGAAAGTCGGGGTAGCTGTTGCGTTTGCTCCCGCCAACACCACGAGAACGGTCAGGTTGTCTACCAATACAGAAGCTGTTGAGGCATAGGTTGCAGTTATAGCGTCCGACGTCCCGCCAGCATCCGAAATCGGGAACGTGAGGTTGGCCAAAGCGTCAGCAACAATCGAAGCATTTGCTTTGAATACCTCAAAAGTGTCAGAGGCTACCGGGGCCCCTTCTAAGGCGGTTGACCAGGAAACCGAGTTTGCGGCCACAGAGGTGACTTGACGGACTTTGCCCGCTTGCGCTCCGGAGGTAAACTGGATCAGGTACTTACCGGCCGCAACGTCGCCGATGGTTATGCTGGCACACGTCGCAGAAGTAGTAGTAGCGGACGTAACGGTTTTCGTGTACTGCGAGGTGTAGTTCAGAAACCGCCAAGAGTAGTCATCTTTGGCGACAGCTAGTACGGGATTATTGAACGGGTCGAATGTACCGCAGATATAGCCTTCATTGTAGGAGTCTTTCGGAGCTACCAAATTGTTGACCGAAGTCAAAGCCGAAAGGCTCGTCGACATTCTATCCAGAGTGTCCTTGGTTACACGGCACTCAACCCTAGCCCCGATTGTAAAAGCCTTGGCAATGCTTCCTTCTTGGCCTCTACCAGGTACTGTTTCACCTGCTGCCAGGAAACCACCTATGGTAAACGTGTTGCCGGTCCGGGCGGTGATCATCAGAATTTCGATAGATCCGGAGAGTTCCACGGTGCAAAGGAAGTACTCATATGCGCCAGGATTGGGGAATTTGCTGCCGTCGGCTACCGTAAGCGCGGTATCCCCTACGTTCAGAGTACTAGCCAGGGTCGTCTTGGCGTTGTTGACAAATAGTTGTTTCATGGGTTAGGGGATGGTATAGGAGGTGCTTACGGACAGGACGCTGGAGTAGGCCTTACTTAAGGATTTTACGTTGTTCACTAAAGCCGTAATAACCCCTTGCGGATCGTCTTTTAAAGCTACTTCTATTTTAATCTCGTCGTGTCTTAGATATCGATTTCCAAACGTAGGCTGCGGAACCCCTAGAGTCAACTTAGGCAGTCTTCCCAGTTCCTGCAGATTACAGGTTCCGAAGAACTCTCCAAGTGTTCCGTCGCCGGTATTTGTGTAGATAAAAATCTCTCTCGGCAAAGTACCCCCTTGAGCAAGAGAGCCTGTTATGAGGTAGTGGTCTTGAACCACAGAAGTAACGATGTTAAGAGTACTTGCCATGGCTTACAGAAACTTGATTGTCCAGCTATAGTGAATACTAAACTCAGAGGTCTTGACGATACCGGGATGGTTCTTTACGTTAAAAATAAGGCCAGAAGCCTTAAACAGAGCCGCTTCCGTAAACTGCTGGCCGTTACCCTGAGTTTGGTCTACGTCAGCCAAGTAAGTAGCCGAGATATTCGGCACGTCCAGCACGTAGATGGTGGGTATTGTCAAGAGTGGGGTTATGAGATCGGTTTGAAGAGGATCCTCTGGCTTTGGGTAAAGGCCCTCGGGGTCTATGTTCCCTCCAGTCCCCACTTTGATGTTGGCGATAGGATCCGAAGTAATACCCGGGGCGTATATGCCCAATAGCAGAAACTGTTTAGCTGCCTTTACGATAAGGTTGTCCTCTTCGAAAACAAGCTCTGTGGAGCCGTCTGAGTACTTCTTATAGATGCTCAGTTTTCCGCTAAGGTCTAGGATGTCGTTGTTGTTCATTATTTCCAAACTCTGGTTACTACCTGGTCTACTCCACTACGGTCCATTACTCTTGGTGGATTATACTCGTCAGAGTACGTTACGGTTACCGTCGTAGAAGGATCTTCATTTTCGTTTATGGGCTTGGCGTCGATTTCGTTACTCTCATTGTACGAGATAGATGCGTCTGCTCCTCTCAGTAAATAATAAGGAGCCCCAAATCCCGCCATACCTCTTGTTATTTTACCAGATACCTTCATGGTTAGCACGTCCGGTTCCGGATGCTTGATATAAGGAGGGGTCTCCACAGAGAAGTTGCGAGTAGCCCAGTACACAGCACACACAGTAGGGGTTATCCGGGTAAAGACCAGGAAGTCCGACGTAGTAAGAGCTGAAGGGTCCGGCTTGTATGATACATACGATGCCGCAGGAAAACCAGCGCCTAAGTATCTGCCGTTGGTTCCTTTCGTGAAGAAGTAATCAAAGTTAGCCAGGAGAAAATCATAACTAGAATTCTCAACCACATCGTTGATCGCGTGCTCGTTTATCAGATCCGTCAGAAATTCCGGTTTCATC
>ERZ724522.756-NODE-756-length-19631-cov-8.200296_pt1 | contig 19631 bp, 19 predicted proteins | sample MGYA00376055_ERZ724522 | MGnify/ENA primary metagenome ERZ724522 (study PRJEB28724, sample SAMN07190884) | wastewater metagenome | isolation source: effluent of sewage treatment plant in Hong Hong | place: Hong Kong | collected 2016-03-17 ... | reverse complement strand
CAACAACATACCAACGTTCTGTTGCATCAAATTCAGGCAATGCCTTGTATTCAAGTCTAACCGCAAGCATTTAGCCAAATTCCCAAACAACACATTTACCGCTACCACCATTGCCGCCTGATGTTTTGTTAGTGGGTGTATTATAAAGGCAAGCACCACCACTACCGCCCCCCCCTGTATTATTTTCAGCAGAAATACCATCATAAGAGTTAGTATGAGTGCCAAGAACACTTGGCGCCCCGCCGCCACCTAGCGGGTAGGCACCACAACCACCGGGAAAACTTTTTGAATATGAACCATAATGCCCCATCGGTGGGCTACCAGCTTGCCCCCTAAAATTAATATCTCCACCAACCCCGATACCTCCTTTTGTCGACCCACCGCCAACCGTTGTTGTCCCTGTTATAGGGAAACCACCTTCCCCACCTGTTGCACTACAATGCGCACCAAATGATGAGGTGCCGCCGTTAGCGCCAAAATTTGGTGTATTATTTCCGCCAATACCCCCCATCCCAATAGTGACAACCTCAATTGGTAAAAGAAAGGCGGCATAAATAATTTTTATACACCCGCCGCCACCTGAACCGCTACCTCCCGATGGGGCATTTTCTACCCCTCCGTTTTCCCCCCCCCCCCCCCCCCCCCCCCCCCACAAAACAAAAAAAAAAAAATTTGAAACAAAACAAAATCTTCCCCTTCCCACCGCCCAATAACCAAACAATAACATATTTAACATCAGATAATTTCGTCCAGTTGCCACTAGAGTTAAAGGTTGTTATACGCAATAACTTATCGCCTGATGATACAGTTGTTGTATTATCGCTTCCCAAAACAGCAGGTGATGGAAAACCAAAAATTCCTGGATTCATTACATGCCACCCCATTCAACAGTTGCATGAAAGCTTTCTGCTTTATGTGTAGATATCCCCAAACTATGCCCAGCTTGCAGGACAAAACCGCTACCCTCAAAAGTTTTAAGCCAGCTAAAAGATTTTACCGTCGCGCTTGGTGTTGCAGCATCTACAGCTTGCTCATCAATCAAACGCCATGTTGTGCCGTTCGTGCTATGAAATAAGCGCAACATTCCAGCCGTTGTTGTGCCAGTAGCCTTAACCCTCATTCTAAACACAAGTGCGCCGCTCACGCCGGCAGTCAATAACGATTGAATTGTACCAGTACCATCAAGTGCCGTATTAGCTGTAGAAAAAGACACATTGCTTGTTAATGCATTTGCTACAAAATTTGGATCAAGTGCCATAAATAAAAATCTCCTATATAAAATTTCTAAATTTAACAACTTTAAGGCATGTTAAATTTAAATTAGTTAAAGCACCGTTTTTTGTTGTTGCTGATGTGCCGCCATTAGCAATTGTAATTGGCAAACCAATCATACCTAAAGAAGTTACATCAACAGCCTCTATATATGTACCAGTAATATCCCAACGCCAAAACTTACCATGCCCAGGTAAAGGTATTTTAATATTTGAAAGGGTTGACGATATCGGTATGGTAACAGTTCTACCGATTGTTTCTTTTAGCTCTTGAATCATAGCGACAGAACGATCTAAAGCACGTTCATGCGTTTCCGCTGGGAACGGGTCATTGGGTGTATAATCTACCTCTTGCGTCAATGACGTCTTGCGCTTGATTGTCCATTTTACAGTAGCAGGCGGTGCAGAAACAGCAATAACCGACCCAGTTAAACCATCACCACCAACAACGTTATATTCTAGATTTAAAGACTTTACCGTTTCAACACCACTAGCTGAAGTCTCAACGACCAAAAGCTCATCTTTATCAAAGAAAGGGAATGGAACGGGAAAAACCGTTGTTATATTATCACATAAATAGGTTTGCAAAACCTGTGTTGATAGTAGAGTCATGTCATTCCCTTATTATCTAAAAATAATAATTTAATCATGATTTTCTGGCTATATATAGAAAAACAACGTATCTATTTAAAACCACCGCCATCTTTGACTAAACTACTGGGTGGAAGGAAGTAACTTTGTCCGTAGGTTTTTTCTAATCTCTCTTCCATGTTTTTTAAATAACCTGGGTTTATTACTTCTAACAACTGATTAAAAAACAGGTAATCTGTAGCCTGTTTAGTATAAAAAAGGTTTTGAAAGGGCACGTGCGATTTAAATAGTCGAAACATCTCAGTTCCAGCCTTGCCTGTTTCCCCATCACGTAGATTACCCATAATACGCAAAGCACTTTCTATATTTCCGATACCAGGACCTGCGATAGCTGCCAAAGGGGATGAACCATAACGAGAGAATTCACCAAAAATAAAATCGCCATATATACCCGCCCCACCGCCCCGAATGAAAGCGGCAAGCCATGTTCTTGGATCATCCAAGCTTCTTGGCACACGACCAGCCGAGACATCACTTAAATCGTTGGCAGCTATTCCAAATAACGTTGTGCCTACCATTAGTTGAACAATCCCAGGAATATCTGCTTTTCCATAACGACCAAATTCACGCCGCAAGTGTTTACTTACATAAGTTAAACCAAAACTCTTAAATTGCCAGAAAAGGCGCACCAGTTCACCCCATGCTGTACCAGCTTTAGTCTCCCCATACATCAAGGCTTTCTCACGGGAACCAACCCTTGTTATCGCTTCATCAACTTGATCTACAACATATTGTCTGTAACGCCGTTCTAATTGATCACGGGCTTCAATCAATAATTTTTGCTGACGCTCTGGCTTTACGTTATCAAAATTCGCATGGTTGCGTCTGGCAAGTTCTGTAAATTCCTGTAGGTCAAGATTGCGGACGCCGTCGGTACCGATAAACGATTTTCCTTGAATAACTTCCGCTTTGGTTTTTCGCAAAACATCCCAGGCTAGGTTATCGATATTATACCGGATTAAATTGCCCTGTAGTAGCTTATCAAGCTGGTTAAATTCTTTGTTGGCCATGTTGGCCATATTATGCGTTAAAGCCATCCCCATTCCAGAACGTTGCGCATTAGTCACGTAATTAAGCAGACTGTATTTGCCAAAAAAATAATGGGCGCGCGCTGCCCATCCCCGGACACTACCTTTTTCAGTAAGTTTCGAATTGTAGAAAGCTATCATTCCTTCATTGGCAACCATGAATTGACTAATAAAACGCTGTTGTTCTTCACTGCCAAGCCCACGCACATAACTGACAAGACCATCAAGATTACCTTGTAAAACATGAGTGCCATTATGACGCATAACGCTGGCCTTTATTGGAACGTCTGTAACGGATGAAAATAACACGCCTCCTAATCTAGCCAACGTAGTGATTGTGCGGTACACCGATCCGATAGCTGCCAACGTTGGGTCTCTGGCAATATTGGCTTTACCAGTTACTTGATCAAATTGGTTGCGAAGCTTTTGTTGCTGAGCTAGGAACTTATCAAGTTTGTCCGTTTTATTTGCGTTTTCCCCTTTACCGGCCACACTTTCCTTTTTTAAATCACTAGCAATTTGTTTTAAGTGATTATCAAACGCTGCTTGCGGATTTGTTCCCCATACCGACATTAAACCGTATGCCCTAGCACTGGCTTCCAAACCCTGCAAGGTTGTTTCAAAAACGTTACCATTGCCGTACTTTTCATTATAAGCTAGCCAGCTTTCGGCATCCTTAAAATGCAGTTTCCTGGATTGGCTTAACTTTTTAGCTAAGTTTGCATGGCCTTTAAATTCTTCAAGGTCTTTAACAACGCCCCATTCCAAAGCGTTAACATCATCATGCAGCCCTGTTAGAACGTTATCATGAAACCCGCCCAACCATTCATCGACAAGATCAAGCCGTTGTCCATTGGTTAATCCTTCATCAATCCAATCGAATGTATCATCAGATACCCATTTCATCACATCATCACGCCATTCGATGTAGGAATATTTCTTTAGCTTAATACGGTTGTGGGTTTGCCTAGCAATAAAATCATCCAACTTACCGATATCTGCACCCAAATCGTTTAAATCACGGCGTGCTTTTTCTTGATATTTAAAGTTTAGCAAGGCAAGGTCTTTAGCCTGCTGGTTGCCAGTTCCTTCACGTTTGACCCCTGATAATATTGATCTTTCAATGGCATAATCGCGACGAAACTCAGGAGTTGATTCTCTGACAAAATGACCAAGTCCAAGCCGTTCATAGTCATCATATATTTTTCCATATTCATAGGATTTGGCTTTTTGTCTAGTTTCAACACTATCTGCTGCACCTATAAAAGATTTATGCGATGTAACCGATAAAGAAGAGGTTGCCTCAAATTCATTCATTCCAGCTTGTCGCGCTAATTTAATATGTGTACTGCGCTCGCGGTATAAAACTATTTGACGAAGCCGCTGGATTTTTAAAGCCTGGGCAGCTCTGGTTGCTTCATCTATAGCATCATTAGCAAAATCCTTAATAAACTCGGCATTATTGACTGTGCCTTCAATTCGTTTTTTACGGTCAACTGATGCTTTTGCTTTCCTAAGAACAGATAATATTTCTTCATCTGGTAAATCGGCTTTGACCGTTTCCTTAACCTTTTGGATACAACCGCGCCAATTAATTGCTTGCGCCATTATAAAGCCCCTACGATACAGGTTGCAGCCGCCTGACCAAGCTTACCATATTGTTCAACTTGCTTCGGTAACTGTTCAATATCAGCTAAATAAGCTTTCTCTTGTGGGGTTAAGTTCACTTGTTGCTGCTCAAGCATAGTGATTAATTCATCATTTTCTATTATTTCTTGCTTAATGGCATTTTCATTAGGTGATAAAGATTTACGCATATCGGTCAATTCTTTATTTGTATCCGGCAATAATACTTTCCTGATCTTGGCAACATAATTATTAAAAGCTGATTTAATTTCTTCATTAGTAATTCTGGTTGCTGGAATTTTATAATTTCTGGCAACCGATATCCCTACCTCTTTTTCTGCAGGTGAAACGTCAATCTCACGCTTTATAGTGCCGTCTGCCAGCTTTTTCTCATTGATTTTTATATCAACCAAATTTTCACCGTCCTTAATCACATAACGGAAATTTTTCAAGCCATTCGTTGTTGTTTCCCTTGCTACCGGCTCGTATCTCTTAATTATTTCGGCAAGATCATTAATAATTTCTTTTGGATCATCTTCACTTAATAACTTAGAAGATGTACGTACTTCTGTTTGTACATTGTCGATTGATGCTGTATAAGTGCCATCTTTAATTTTAGTAACGTTGGCATTTTCCTTACTCATGCTGCGGTATAAGTCAAAATCACCAACCTTGTCTTCAAGGTCACGCAACTTGATGCTTTCTTTGATAATAGCTATATCAGCTACATCAACTTGTTGCCTTTCAAGCATTTGCCCCACAGCGCCACGTGTAATTTCAGGATCAGCTTTCTTTACAATGGCGCGAGCGGGATAATTTGCTGTAACTTGGTCAACAGCACGGTTAAGAGAAGCTTCATCGGTAATGTCAAAATCTATTTTAGGCTCTTCTCTTAAAACATTCTCAACTTCTACATTCATTTTCTTGGCTCTTCTTGCAGCCCGCCAATCTGATATTTTTCCTGCAGCAGCTGGGATACCACCGCCAACAACAACTCCGAAGGCCAAATCCTGCATTACGTCTAAAAGACCATAATCGCTATATTCCTCAGCTGATTGGATGGCTACAATCGGTCGTGTTAACAATGTACCTGCCGTTGCATCAACAGCCCCTCTGGTGAAGCGCCCGGCATTTTTTAAATATCCGGCCTTCCTTAAAAGACCAGCAGCAGGAACAAAATTCATACCAACTTCAAAAGGGTCAAGAAAAGAAGATGCCATACCAGCAAAAAACCGCCCAACAACATTTAACGCCCCCCCCTCGGCACGGCTTAAACGCTCTTGCATAACATATCTTTTTATATACTCTTGCCTCAGGTACTTAGCTTCTGCATCAGTCATAGCGCGGTCAATTTTAAAGGTATCCGTGCCATATTTCTCATTAGCCTGATCAATTGTTAGCATTGGTGAATTTCGTGCTTGCCTTATAAGCTCTAACTCTTCAGCATCCCACAAACCGGTATTTTTTAATGATTCTAAGTATTCATCACTAAAATTGTTGGCGTTGCGAATATTTTTTAGTCTTGCCCCGCGATCCAAAGATGGTGAAGCGTTATAATTGACGCCATAATCAAAAGCCGTTCCAATCGCACTGCCAGAACTAAAACCATCACCAGGACCAATATTTTGATATAATGGATCAACTTGCGCTTTAAATCCTAAAATCATTTATCACCGCCCAACAGTGTATCCATAAATGCTTTCAATGCCTGCTCTCGTCGCTGATGCCAGCCTGGACCTATCTCAGCGGTTGTTTCTGGCAACAGAAACTTGTTATAGGCTGAAATCATATCATCAAATTTAATTTCAATTGGCTTGCCCTTAAAAGTTCTTGGTTGGCCATAGCCATCAAGCAACAAAATTCCGTCTTCAAGTTCGTTTGTTACAAAATATGAATCACGATTTATATCAAAATTAATACTGTCAGCTATCGCTGAAAAAATATCCGCGTCTTTTTCTTTATCAATATACTGAAGGCCAGGTACATCAAATTTTATACTATATTCTGATAGATTATCTTTAATAACCTCAACTAAATTACTAACTTTTGAAACATCGTAGCGTGTTTTATCAATACGAATTTTGTCAACAATTGCATATTGATCTGTAAAAGCCTTAGCAGCTTGGTTAGCTGCATCTTCTGTTGAAACGCGCTTTGAAAAGCTTAAGGCCATTGCGATGCCGCTTTCCCGCAGGATATCACGCTGGCTAATGTCCATTGTTTCATAAAGTGGTTGCATTGCTTCATCAAAAGCTCCCTGCATAGTAATAAATTCTTTGCCGACTTTGGTTTTATAAGCATCATAGTTTATAATTCCATCCGCTAAAGCTTGGGCATCAAGAGCTTGGTTTTTACCAGTTAAAGCAGTAAACCCATATACAGCCTTAGGTAATTTTCCACTGGATTGAATTTGTGCTATAACTTCAGGAAAGTGCATCCCGTACAATTCTGGTAAACTTTGAAATAACCCTAACAATTGTGATGAGTTCTTTTTTGTCATGGCATCATTAACCTGCATGCCGAAACTAGCGACTTGATCATTAGTAAGCGGCTTTGGGTTTGTAATTCCTAATTTTTGTTGTTCTAACAACGACATTGATAAATAGCTTTGCATTTTTTGGGGGTCTTCATAGATACTCTGGTCTTCTGCTAAGGCTTTTATCTGATTGTTTCTTAAGGCAATGCTTGCTGGGTCTGTTTTCCGCAATTGCATTTCGTTTTCGGCAATTTTATTAACTGTATTAAAAACATCCCATCTAGTAGATGCGTCCGGCTCAGCACCAGTTGGCTTTAATGTGATAACGGTTTGCTTTATTTCTTCTGGTGTTTGCGATTGAATATCATTGGTTTTATCTAATGCTATCTTAAATGTTGTTTGCTCATTATAATAGGCATCACCTTGTTTTTCGCCAAATATATCACGCCATTGTTGGCGTGAATACAAATTTGACCCGTCAATAGCTATACCATTTAGCGCGTTGGCTTTATTATTATCATGTTGCTGCAACATAGATGCTTGCTGTTCAACTTGAAATTCGTGATGTTGTTGTCTAGCGTAACGTATGGCCTGATCAAGATATTCACCTTTTAATTGGATAAACATCGGATCACTCTTACCTGTTTTGTCACCAAATATTTTATTTACATACCTTCTTGTTTCACCAAAAGGGATATTATCAATAAACTCTTGGTAACTTATTTTGCCTGTCCTTGGATCACCAACAGTTTTTAGCCAATCATTAACATTGCCTTGACCTGCGTTATAAGCTGCTGTTGCAAGAACTTGATCCCCGCCGTAGTTCTGCAATAATTCGTTAAGATAAAAATTTCCTAATTGTCTATTAAGTTCTGGATTTTCTAGCGCAACTTCCAATTCTTCATCCGTCATGCCAACAATTTCTTTTAATCCAAGCTTTCCTGCTACTTCCCTGGCAGTATTAGGCATTATTTGCATTAACCCTTTTGCACCTTTTTGCGATCTTGCCTTCGGATCACCCCCGCTTTCTGCTTGCTCTACCCTTGTCTGTAATTCGTCAATCGATAATTGATTATTAATCTTATTATTACCCTCGCCAATTATATTGAGGGCATTAGAGCGATCCTTATCTACCTTTGATTGAATATTAGCCAAAAAAATGCGCTGGCCAACATCATTTTCCAAGCGAATAATGTCACCACCGCTACCGCCAGCTTTATCTAGTATATTAACATGATCTTTAATACGTATAGCAGCGGATACGGCATCACCGCCGCGCCGCACCGTTTCTACCTCATTATCAATTGACATATTTGTTCTGGCAATAGTCTGACTGCGCAATTCCCTATTTTCAAAGTCTAAATTGCTATCAAAAAATGATGTTAGCATACCCTCCATTGCATCATTAAACATATAAGCAGATTTAGCATTGCTTAAAGAAGACCGACCTGCCTCAAGAAATTTTCTTGCTTCATTATTAAATCTATCTGCAAACCCTTTTGCGTCTCCAGTGTGATTTAATTGAAGTTCCTGCTGCCTTTTCATCAGCTCAATTCTACTATCCGATAATGCCCTTTTTGTTTCCGCTTCTGCCTCTAAATCAGCAAGTTCATCACGTTGTTTTTGCTTCTCAAGTAAAGAATTGCCTATACGATTAAGGCTATCTGCATACCCTGCGCCAAAAGACTCAGCACTAGCATAAGGGGCTGTTTGCCCTGCGCTAATACTACGCTGCCGCTGTATATTTTCGATAACGGTCATTTTTAACCTTTATACTTAATTTTAGATGACGGCCATGATGTGGCTAGCCAAGGCGCTTGACTTTTGCTTACCGCCCAAGGATTTTTTAACCCAGCAGAATTTGGCGCGCTAGAAGCCCACGGGCTTTTAATGTTTGATAAAAGATTAGTTGTACCATCAACAACGCTAGTAAATAATGATGATCTTGCTTGAGATTTAAACTGTTGCGCTGCTTGACGCTCGGCATTCGAACGCAGCTTTGTATCATAACCAATAGCCTGAACATCCATTTCACCATCACCAGCAGAATTTATGAGACCGTCGAGAAGCGACCCACTCAGACTCGCGCCGCTTTTTGCGATTGCAACCTCTTGCGCGCCAAGCATTCTTGCGTTGCGTTCACGTTGCAACCCCTGCTCATAAGCTCCCTGTTGCTCAATCGCTTTTGCATTGTTATTAGCTACTTTAGCATTATATTTTGCAGCACTTCTTTTGGCGAACCCCCCAATAACTGAAGAAACAAGCCCTAATCCTGCGCCAACTAACCCGAAACTCATTTTAATCTTCCTCTGTGATATTTATACTAGGTGATATAGCTAAAATATTTAACGGCAATGGCTGGTCTCTTTTAATAGTTATGCTTTGTAAATCACTATAACCAACAGGCATAGAAACCAATATTTTCCCGGTAAAAAGCGGGGGGCTTTGATCCATAGGCATTGATGGACTGCGATACATAACATTATAATCAATGTATTCATTATTAATTTTTCCACCAAGCGAATTAGATAAAACGATAGCCAATTTATTTATTCGTTTTTTCTGAATTAAAGTTGATCCAAATTGCCCCAAAGGCTCTAGATCAAGCGTTTCAAAAATACTTTCGGTTTTTAAGCCTATTTGTATTCTTGACGCTTTTCTATTTATGTTCAGTGATCCATCTATTGCAACAATCTGATCTGCATGGGCAGCACCATCAGCTAATATCTGCACTGATTCACCTTTTAAATGACCCAACCCATAAATTAATGAAACAGGTGCGCCATTATACTCAAGCGAGCTATCCATAAAAACAAAGCCGCTCTTGTCATTCTTATCTTTGGGTAAATAGTCATCAGTCATGTACTCAACATATCTAACAACATTACCATTTATAAAACGCTCGACAACTAGCCACAACTGATTGCCCGTTTCATTGGGAATGCAGGCGACTGATATAACCTTAACATTTTTTCCACCAATCGGATGATCATGGAAAGCAAGAACTTGCTGGTCTTTTACAAAAGTTGCAGCAAACAACCGCCCATCGTGACAACAACCCCAAAGTAAAGACCAAGGACGTTTCTGGTATGTAATCTCACGAACACCACTAGTTAAAAGGTGATTTGAGAATATACTCATCTCAACACTATTTGTTGGTGAATCAAAATTTTCAAATATCAATTCATATATAGAACGTGCAGCCGTTTGCACATAAATAATTGACTGATCAATCAAAACCGGCATTATGTTTGCTGATCCGATACGGCTTTTGCTGCGTATAGTTATGTTTGTTGGGGTCAAACCTTCATTTAAAGTTGAGGCCTGTGCAATAAATTCTGCGCTTGAAGTACCAATCATCAACCTTTCTGACGACACTAACCATTGTATATTGTGAACCTGATTATCATCTATTGTGTACGTTAAGGCATTTGAAGCAACAACCACATTATCTATTTTCGAAGGGGCAAAGTTTTCAAAATCATCAGTAGTACTTCCCCAAAGCGTTTGAGGTTGGGTTGCGGAGTTAGCATAGAAAATACGGCGTTCGTAAAAAACAACGACAGAAGGCCATCCAGTTGTGTCTGACCAAGCACCTAACCGCCATTCTTTAGTAGCTGTTACCGCAGCAAAGTCACTTTTAACACTAGCACTAACCTGTGTGGCACTAATGTAAGCTGTTATTTCTGCCCAACCCCACGTAGCACCATTCTTTATACGAACTAACCGGCCAACATCAGTTGCAACAAACAAATTTGCAGATGCTGTTATTGTTATTGCACCAGTTGTTGCGCTTGGCGTTAATTGCGTGGTATCTATGCTTGTATCCCGATCCAGATAAGGTCCGTCAATAAATTGTATATCTGTAAAAGTCCAGTTTGTATGACCGGTACGTGTAAGTTTTTTGGGTCTTATCGATGGATGCGCGATATACAAAACGTTATTAGATTGTGCATACTTAATATTCGGCAACTGGCTTTCTGAATAAGGTGAAGCTATTTCATATGGCGTTCCCGGTATTGTATCAACAATCCCATTATCTTTAAAAACCCTCATTCTGAAATTTGTAAATTCAAGTATATATGCCTGCAACCTTGAAAATTCAAACGGGATTATCCTGGCAGTCAAATTGTCTTTTGTAGTAGAAACAAAACGCGTTCCTGGCCTTGGCTTTAACATTCCTGAAGGAAGCGAGATAAAGTTTTTTTGTTTTTTAGCAGCGTTTGGGTACTTCTGAATATCAGAACGCCCCCAAATCTCTTCTGACCATTCGCCACCATTAAAAGAAGCCATCAATGGGGTTAATTTGACCATTATAATCTTGCCTTTATCCAATTATCAGAAATAATATTACTTGGCTTGCTTTCTCTAGCATCAATTCGCTTAGCATGGCTTTCATCAGCCATACTTAAACTCTTGAGTAATTGCGTCTTTGCTGCGCTGTCGGTAAATCGTACAGACATATCTACGGCAAGTTTTCTTGCGATAACCTCAGCAAGCATTGGATCAATTAGATTTTCTTTAACCCGCCCAATATAAGTTATATTAAGAGGGGGTTGGTAATTTGTTAAGATTTTATTTCCTCTACGTTCCCAATCATCACCACCATCAACTTTAATTATTCTTAAACAAAGTGGATATTCTGGTGAAATTCCTGAAGGCAATATATATTGGTATTCATATTCCCATATCGGTACAGAAACATCAGCAGGTAATTTTGCATGACATACTGCCGAATTCCAATCGTTTGATTGCAGAACTTTATCTACAGCATGCTGATAATAAATATTGCACGTACGCGCTTCGTATGTGTCATCAGAAAGGCTTTTAATTGGGTTTTGACCAATCATACCAAGCGCAAGATTACATATAAGAACTGCGTCTGCCATAATGATATAAGAGGGGGATTTTACCCCCTCCCTTTTATATTTAGTCAATTGTATATTTTACAAGTATTTTAAGAGTACCTGCACCAGGAAGGGCGGCAACTAAATTGGTAAGAATAATATCTTCTTTTTCTGCTAAAGCCACTCCTACCACCCCATTCAATTCACAAGCGACCCACTCATTAGGTGTTGTGAGTGTTGCTGCAGCACGATATTTTGATGCAGTTCCAGGAATACCAACCTCAACCTCAGACAAACCAAGTGTTACAGAAGAATTCAGATATATACCGATTATCCTGGCATTAACCGGCAATCTAGCAACATAAATAATATCATTTATTGCCTGCCCGTTAAGCGCGACAGTTTCAATAAAACTACGCACCCGACCACCAACATCCCCTACCTCGGCTGGCGTTCTGGTAACCATTAGTTTAGTCATTTGCGTACCGTAATGTGTAGCCATTTTTTTTACTCCATACAGGCGATTTCAACAACTTTTTTCTCTTCCATGCGGGTTGCCCCACAAGAAAGACAAGCATAAGCATAGGTTGCAAAACTTTTATCGGGGCGTGGTGCAACATTGCCTTTCATATCTTGACCAATTGCCAACAACACCCCGTTTTGCGCCCAAGCGATGACCTGCCTATCACCAAGCACATCTTTTGTAAGACGTTGTATACGGATAAACTTAAAGCCCATAAAACTGTCAATTTGCCCCTGCACCAAGGCCTTGATTGAGTTGTAATCGGCCGATTTGACTTCGGTTGTATTTAGCAAATCGGTAATTTGCCGCGCCGTTACCGCCATATAACGCGGCTCTTCTGCGTCAACTTCGTTTGCGTCAAGTATTTCCTTGGCTTTAAATAATTTTGCCAGCGTTAAACCAGAAGCACCAACCGCAATTTTTTGTGAAGCTGGCAAAGCAACGCTTGTATTGCCGTTCTTTCCTGTTTTTGCAGACCCAAGGGCAGCCTCGATAACCACGTCATCCAACCTGCGGCCAAGCGACCACATGGCCGATTGAAGATAACTAGAAGATGGATCAGTTAATACTTTATCAAGGTCAAGTTTGTCTACCAGATCACCCCATTCAAAATCGCGCTTTTCAACTTTGCGTCTTGAGTGTGGTGTATGGATTAGTGGGCTGTCACCGTGGCGGGCAGTTCTTTCCTGTGCCTCGGTTACCCCAATTTGGTCAAAATAAGCATCTTCGCCATCACCTAATAATTCCTGACGTACGTAGCTTCTTAAAACTGACCCTTTTTGTTGTACTAAATGTTGCAGGGTGCTATTAAATCTGCTCACCATCTGCGTTGTAATTTGATTAGACATAAAAAATCTCCTACGAAAAGTTTATAATAATGGGTTGCTTTTTCCGCAGGGGTTATCGTCACTGTGAAGCGGCCTTTTAAAAGGTTATCGCTACATTATAACGGCCTCAAACTTCGTGTTGACGTACACGCACCGACTGTTTACAGTTTTGTTAGGACAATTAAGTTTCCCTAACGAATTCCTATTGAGACATGTTAGACATGTCGACATAACGCTTGTATTCGGCAACAGCCTGATCATGTTCAGGGTGCATTTTGTCCATCCACTTCTTAACAAATTGAGGATCACCCATTAGCTTGGATATGCTTGCTTTTGCTTCGGCTGGCGTCAAATTGTATCCATTAGATGAAGATGAACCCATTTTTATTTTGGGATCAGAGTTGCCATTGGCATAATTTACCAACATCTCATAAAAACCAACACCCATCCTATTATGTAATGCGTGAACAAGCTCTTGATCATCGCCAAATAGTTTATCAGCAACAACCTTAGCCTGTTTAATTTTGTCCGTATAACCGGCACCCCATTTTTGCCTAAGATTAGCTTCAATTTCGGCAGTATTTGCTTCTGTAGCCTTTATTTGCTCAGCTACCGTATTATTCATATAAACAGCCAATTCATCATGAAGTGCGGCCGCTTGTTTCGAAGTTAAACCAATTTTATGGGCAATGTTGCGAAATTGAGTGGCTAAGCCTTCATCATAATACTCAGCGTTTTCCGGCTTGGTAAATTTATATTCATCAGACTTCTTTGGCCTGCCTAGTTTTTCAAAATAAGCATTCCATTCAGCTTCAGAAGCATCATCTTTTGGTTGGACAATATTTTTTGAACTAGCAACTTTTTCAATATTCATATACCCTTTCGCTAGATCATTAGGTGACTTCCAACCTTTGTTTTTAATCAATAATTGTGCATCACTATCAAGAGATTTTAACCATTCAGCTGTAGAATTCTGATTATCGATATTATTAACAAGATTAGGCTGTGCAACTTGATTGTTCTCAATTGGTGTGTTTGTTGATTGATTATTAATTTGATCCATATGTTATTTATTCCTAATTAATATTGTTAATCACGTGCCTGTAACCTTTTGGCACTTTCTTCAAAAAATTCATTAAAGTCTTTGTTGTTTAAATTTAACATTGCGGCAATATGCAAAAAAACACTGCGTTTCCCTTCATTAAAAGCTGTTTTATATGCGTTTGATAGGTCAATATTATCTACAGTCCACACATGGCAATATTCAGCTAAATCTGCCAAAACATTTTTAGCATAATCCCCTTCAAAAATCTTTTTATAAGAAGATGCAATTTCAACAGCTTTTTGCCTATTTTTGCTAAAATTAAAAAGCCTATAAAGCGGCGTGTGTTTTGCGTTAGGCAGCATTAGTTTCACCATCGTTTATTTTTTGCGCTTCTGCAGCATTTTTAAAAGCCCTAGAGACTGGCTCAGCTGCAGCGACAGCCTGTTCTGCCTGCATCTGTTCGGCACGCTGTTGACGAACATTATTAATTTCTTCAGGAGACAATGTTGTTGTTTTTGGTATGCCGAAAGAATCAGCTAACAAATTAGCACTGCCGTCAGCATTAATAACATCAACAACTTCTGGTTTTATCTGCGCTAATTGACCAATTGCCTGCATATAGTTCATAAACGATATGCCATCATTCATTTTCTGGGCACGCGCCATTGGTGCAACATAATTTATTTTAAAGTTTGAGTTCCACAAAACCTTTGGCTGTGGTGGGAATCCATTGTTTTTTAACTTAATATTAAAAACGCGTTTGATCAGTGGATCAAGGAATTCAAAATGTAATCGCGCTAAATGTGGTGCCATTAACCTTTGTTGCTCGCGCTCCCTAATCATGGCTTCGGTTGCAGTCATATTAGGATTTTCGGGCATGTTTAAGAGGTTTGTGTGGAAAAAATCTCTAATCATTGAACGCCTTTGTTCACTAGCTTCATAGCCAACACGTAAATTACTGGCATTTTGTGGTATCTGCATAATTGACGGCCGCCCCTCTTTTAATGCCCCAGGTATAATAATCCCAGGCTCAAGGCTTGCTGTCTTAAAAACTGCGTCGTCTTCAGCTATCCACAAACCGAGCGCCTGAAGTCGTGATATGTATGCTAAATCACTTTCGATATGATTGACCATTTTGACATCGGGCAAGGCAAGCATGGCTGGGCTCTCGCCATATAAATCACCGCTTCTAGTTGACCACCTCGATATCGTAAATGGAAACTCTTCATAAAATCCTTGCTCTAGAATATTTTTATTTTTCTCTTCTAAATAAATAGAAGCCCACCCACTTTTATCAATCTCTAAATCGACATGTGGAATTACGGCATGAACAATTGTTATTTTGTCATCAGGCTTCTTTTTATATCCATCCAAAACATCAGGGGATATTGAATTCCCCCAATGTTGGGCGCATTGCCTGTTTGATATTTGAAACCTGCGTATATTTGTGTCTATCGAGCCATAATAATTCTCAGCAATAAAACACTCGTCTAGCGGCATGTTTTTAAAAATTATCTTACCCTGATCTTGTCGCTCCTCAATATACATTATTCCTGTACCATAAGTACCCATGTCCTTGTATGTTTCCATTGCTGAAGCATAAAAACGTCCATTGTGTGAGTTGAAAGTGTCATACATGATATTTTCTGACGCCTCTAACCAAGCCTTTGCCTCATAGTTTTGGTTTAATTCTCTTTCTGTCGCCTCAATATTAAACCATCGTGTTGCGCTATTGATAGTAAGCGACCACATACTGTTGATAAGATTTAAATTCGCGTAAATTGCTGTTCCGTCAAAAATTCTAGAACTGCTTTTCTGTCCAGGAACTCTTGAACCAGTAAATCTAGCACGCATGGGATCGATATATTCTGAAATATCCTGCCAGTGCACTTCGAAATTGGCACGATCAGACTTCATACGCTCAAGTCGTGATATAATTTTATTGCCAAGCTCGCTCATTAATCTTCACATTCCAAGAAGCGTTTTTTGTGTAACGTTCGCCTTGCTGGCGTCACCGCCAAACCCAGTTACAAGGGTGCTTGTTCTACCCCTAGCTAGCGCAGCGCGACGGCGTTGCTCCTCTTCTGCTGCCATGACTTCAGCATTATCCTTTGCAGGCATTTCTGGCGGCTTAGGTGGTTTTGGCATTTTTAAACCGAGCGCGCCCTTAATTCCTTTACTCATAATTTTTTATATCCCATGTTAACATTGTATAATTTGAACCGTCTTTACCCCAATTTTTTAAAACAACTTCAATCTTAGCACCTAATAAGTCAAGCCACCTATTACCATCACCACGAACCAAGGCAACGGCTCTTCTAGCTTTTTTAGCGATAAGAATTGGGATTACCCTTCTTTTAATAAATTTTGTCACAGTATACTTTATTTTATAGAAATTTTCTGTCCCGAAACCGAAAACCGACCATATTCCTGGCAAAGTCTCACATACCCCATAAAACGCTTCTGGCTGTCCATTGTAAGAGAAAACCCAACAATAACCCGAATTGTCACACATATCTAAAAGCGATAAACATATATCTTCAATATTCTCTTCAAAAGATAACATGCCGAGGTCAATTTTATCAAGATTACTAATGCGTTTCGCAGAGTTTAATACGGCTTCTCTCGTCGCGCTATCAATTGTTACAAGTGCCAATTGTCATAACTCCTTATTGTACTTCTATTAATAAAAGCGGCTGGATGATTATATTCTGATGGCTTTCTTATTAATTCACGAGCCTGACCTGTCTGCAGCAGCGCATATTGAAGACAGTCTTGTATGTGAGTGTACTCATTATCGAGTGGTACATCCATGGTTTTATCCCCATAAGACCTAGAGATTGTTCTAAAAATATATTTACCGTTGAACCCCTTCCTCAACATTTTGCAGTCGGGATCAATTAAAATTCCCGGCTTGCCGTCAAGTAATCTTGTTAAACACAGCCGAACCGCTTCAAACCTTGTTTGCACAGCATTTGTTGGCGCGGCAACAGCTCTAACTCCAGTCCTTGCCTCTAAAACATCCAGTGCGGTGGATATACCATCTATCTGTGAACGTTGTTTTCCTGCGGGATCCCCAACAATTAAAATGTCTTCGTTTGAAAATAGAGAAAATTTTTGTGCCAGTTTTATTTTAATTGCTTCTGCAAGTTTAATCGCGCCTGATTCAACAAGACAAATTTCGTCTAGAACAAAGATAGAACCTGACGAATTTTGTTGTAGAAAAATAGCGGCTGGGGTTAACCCGAAGTCTACCCCGATAATTAATCTCGCTTTTATTGGGATAAGCGGCGCTTTAGAACAATGCATGTCGTCATTATATTCGGGGAACACCAGCTTCCCATCCATTGAGAAGCCCTCTTTACCATGAACATAAATATCTATCCATTTTTGTGTCTTGCCTACCATCATGTCATGATAATAGGTTGGGGATTTTCCATCTTTGTTCTCAGCTTCCGGAGACAACCCTGATGGTTGTTTAAATATTCGCCATCCCCCACCAGCTTGTTCATTAAAAGTTCTGTCGTTAAACATTTTATAAAGCCAATCATCCATATCTGGAGGGTTTGTGTCCATGATCCCGCCGTACCAATCCCCACAAAATATACCTTTCTCATCAGTCGGATACCTTCCTGCGCGGGTTAACGCGGTGTTTATAACACCTGGACTTATGTCCGATGCTTCACAAAACCAAACCGCCGTCGCGTTGATACCCTTAAAAGTTTCTTCATTCGCACCCGCAGCAGATATAAAAAAAACCTCCATCTCCAAAATAGACCCATCGAAAATTTTTAATTCTATCTCGTGCGTCATTTTATTTTGGTTAAAATTTGTTTTAAAATCGGGATGATCATTATTTCGAGGAAAAATTTTGAACCAAATTGGAAAAATAACTGTCCACATCTGCTTATAAGTATTTTTTACAACAACCCATTTTATTTGCCTTCTCAAATTTTTATCCGGACGTTGGCTAATAGATATAAAAAAAATATCCCACACGCACGCCGTTGTTTTTCCTGACCCAAAAGGTCCTTGAATACATTTAACCCGCGAAGTTCTATCTTCATGGAATTTTTTTATAACATTACCACGACAGTCGTATTTAAAATCCATTTTTTGAACATTAGAAATGTCCATGTTATGGCTCATCTTTTGAACCTTCAATAGGTGTTGGTGCCGGTAATGTCCTAAAGGGAATAGATAAATTTATACCATTTATTGTGAATGTAGCGCCGGATGCGATTCCATCAATATTAACCGTGGAGTCTTTTAAATCGTCTGAGCTATATTTAAAAACTATATCAATAGCTTTTAACTGTTCTTGCGGGAGTCCATTCTCTAAATAAGACTTTAAAACTTTTGCAGCCAACGGCAACAAATTGTTGGCTATTTTTCTTTTCTCAACATAGTTATGCTTCCGCCCTTCAAAGCCTGAAGTTCCTGGCTTGAATCTATTAGAAGGCGATGGGTTTTTGTTAGACATATATTAAAAAAAAAATTCCTAAATTAATTCCTAAAGTTATTATTAAAATTTTTATTAAAATTATCTAAAATCATTTTATTTATTGATATTTTGTGATTTAATATCCCCTTTTTACGCAATCTCGCTATTCTCAATAGGGTGCTTTGGGTCGTTATTCCGAACTCTTGAGCAATGTTTTTTGGCTGGAGGTTAATCTCATTGTCGAGATTTTTGTAAATATATTCTAAAAATTTTATCTGTGTTTTTTTTAGATACATCTTTTTATGTTTCCCAAAAAAAATCTATATTAGAATCATACGTTTAGGATAAATATAAAGTCAATATATAATAAAAATAAAACAAGAACTAAAACATAACAAATTACGAACCAATTTTTTTTATACTATTTTTTTATAAATTTACCAAAATTTTTTTATTATTTTTTAAAAACCATCCCGTAAACCGCAGAAAAGGCCGTGATATTTTTTTAAAATAATGGTTGACAAATGTAAATCGTGTGTTATATTAGTCTCATAAGTTGACCGATGCGGTGAACTAAAAACCTAACAGGAGATTAAAATGACAAACTTAAAATTAAACACCCCCGTAATATTAAATGAAAAAGAAATTTGTGAGTGCTGTGACAATCAAGCTGTTTACTCGTATTTGGCTTTTGGGAACAGCGGTTCACCGGCCGAGTTATGCGAGCCATGTTTAAAAGATTTTTTGCAAAGTGATCAGGAAATTCTTGAAGAAAAATTAAAAGAAATTGAAGAGCAAAAACAACGTGATGAAAATTATAAATTAATTGAATTGGTCTGTGAAAAAATTGAAGATTTTTTAACTGAGAATGAAATTTCTTTTGATAAAATCGA
>ERZ724522.754-NODE-754-length-19633-cov-18.637195_pt1 | contig 19633 bp, 14 predicted proteins | sample MGYA00376055_ERZ724522 | MGnify/ENA primary metagenome ERZ724522 (study PRJEB28724, sample SAMN07190884) | wastewater metagenome | isolation source: effluent of sewage treatment plant in Hong Hong | place: Hong Kong | collected 2016-03-17 ... | reverse complement strand
GTTTCCAAGCTGGAATCCTATCTCTCGAGCTCCTTCACGTCTCAATGTTCGACGGCTTCTCCCGGACGTGAAGATCCTCTCCCAAAGCATTCATCCCTTGTCGCGGGTTCCGTAGGGTTTGCTTTGGGAGCTTTTTATTTCTCCCCGCGAACAATATCCGCCAGCACGCTCATATCATCATCCGCCGCAAGGCGGTTCTTTTTTTCGTATCCGCAAACAAGGCAATGATGCCGCATTTGCCATTCCCCATGCTCGAGCCATGCTGAAACAGGCGCCATCAATCCGCCGCACGCCGCCGCCCGATCGCCGGGGTAGACATCGACATGCCGGCTCCATAAACACTTCGGACAATGGTTAGTATAGCCATTTCCTTTCACGGAAGCATGGCAGTATCCGCACGAGAAATCCTCCGCGCGCTTTTGAAATCGTTGTGAAGACATACTCATCGCTATACCAAGAATTCAACATTACGTCAAATTATTCCTCGTGAAAAAGCGCGTGATACTTGACAAAGATGCTTATTTGGAGGATAATCGACAGATTGCTCGCATACCCTTTTATTCGACATAATATACCGCTTTATGAGTCTTCCCTTCTCAATGCCAAAGATGCCAAAGCGCTCAATGATTGTTCGGACACTTGTGATTTTCCTCATCCTCCTTAGCGGCAGCATCTTCCTTTCAAAGAAAGGTACGTCAGAGCCGCAAGCAAGCCCGTCGGAAAACACCGAGACGCCTCCGATTCATGTCACCCTCAAAAAGGCTGGCGACCTCAAAACAACCGTCACTACGAATCATCTTCCCAGCGTCATCGTTTCCGAAAACGAGACAAAAATTTTCGCCGCCGCTTCCGGCACGGTTGCCACAGCTCCATTTGAAGTTGGCGACGCAGTTGCACTCGGAACAGTGCTTTTGCGCATCGATACGCCATTCATATCGGCAACTTCCAAAGACGGATTGCCGTCGGATACGATTCGACAGGCGGAAATCGCCGTTTCTCTTGCAAAGAAATCCTACAAAGATGCCAATCGGCTTGCCGAAAAAGAAAGCACCAAGAGTGTTGCCAATACACTCGCAAGAGACCTCGCCAAACTCCGCCTCGAGAGCGCCGAAATCGCACTCGAGAATGCTCGAAACAACGCGCTGGTCCGAGCTACGCTCTCCGGTGTCATCTCAAAGAAAAATGTCGCCATCGGAAGCGCCGTCTCTCCCGGAACCGAGCTCTTCACGCTCGCTTCCGGTTCTGCGCCCTCGATACGCTTTCACGTTTCCAATACCATTCGTCAGGGACTTTCTCGCGGCGAGAGCATAGCCGTGCATTCGGGAGAGATATCTTCCGAGGCGCGGATCACCTCCATTGGAGCCGTTGCCGATCCAAGCACGGGGAAATTTCCAGTTGAAGCGAAGCTTGCAAACAGCAACCTGCGCGCGGGAACCGTCGCGACGGTCAATCTGACATCGAAAGACACGCTCGCCGAAACACACACATTTTCTCTTCCGCTCTCCGCCATTACCACCGGTCAAGACGGATCGTTCTTCTTTATTCAAGAATCCGGAAAAGCAAAGAAAGTGAACGCCACATCCATCACGGTCTCAGGAGAAACCGGTATCGTATCGGCGGATATTTCGAATGATGCCGAGGTGATCGTCGGGAGCGGAAAAGCCCTCGAAGAAGGAGTGTCAATCGACACCGAGGCATAACGGCATAACCCAAACACCGAGAGATATTTCCCTTTCAAGAAGCAGTCGAAACACAAAAATTCATCCATTATGATTGCCCCATATGTCACCACGGTCACAGAATACCCCGCCCGACGCATCATCTGATTCGGAGTATTTAAAAAAACTCGAATTCGATCCGGAACTCCGAAAGAGCGCTTTCAATTTCTTTGTCACGCGCCCACGGGTTATTCTCCTCCTGATTACTGCGATTTCTATTTGGGGACTCTGGTCGTTTTTCCAGCTGCCGCGCGAGTCCAGTCCGGAAATTAAAATCCCTATCGGTATTGTTGTCACACCCTTCCCGGGAGCCTCGCCGTCGGATGTCGAAGAACTCGTCACCAAGAAGATAGAAACGAAAATAAGCGGACTTTCCGGCATCAAAAAGATAACGTCAAATTCCGCGAATTCCCTCTCATCCGTCACGGTCGAGTACGAAGCGAGCGAACCAATAGATGATGCTATCCGCAATCTCCGCGACGCCGTTTCGGAAGTAAAAACCGATCTCCCGGATGATGCCGAAGATCCTTCCGTCAAAGAGATTTCTTTTGATGATCAGCCAATACTGACCATTGCTCTTTCCGGTCCACTTGACGGACTCGCGCTTCGTTCGATCGCAGACACCGCAAGCGACGAACTCAAAAAGATTCCCGGCGTCCGAGAGGTTCACGTCTCCGGTGGCGACGAACGCGAATTCTCCGTCGCCTATGATCCGACAAAACTCTCCGCATTCGGCATATCTCCCGACGAAGCGAATCGAGCCATCGCTCTCACAAACAGGGCCATTCCCGCCGGCAGCTTCGACGGAACGAGATTCTCCTACCCCATACGAACCGACGCGCGATTCTTCACGGCGGAAACGCTCGGAAATATTCCCATCCGCTTCTCAACAAACGGCGCCGCGGTTCTTCTCAAGGACATCGCCACCGTCGAGGAGCGAGCTATCAAGCGAACCGTCCTCTCGCGACTTTCCCTTGCAGGGTCAGAACCGGAAAGCGCTGTCACACTGGATATCGTCAAGCGGACCGGCGGATCAATCATTGAAACCGTTGACGAGGCAGAAGCGACTATGGATCGACTGTCTGCAAGTTTTCCCGGCGGTGTGAAGTGGACAACAACCGTTGATCTTGCCAAAGAAATCCGCAAAAATTTCGACGAGTTGACTCGCGACTTCTTTCTCACCGTCGGACTCGTAGTTGGTACGCTTATTCTCATCGTCGGATTGAAGGAAGCTATCATTGCCGGACTCACCATCCCGCTCGTGTTTTTCATTACATTCGGCACGATGCTTCTTTCGGGCACATCTCTCAACTTCCTTTCACTCTTCTCTCTTCTTCTCTCGATGGGACTCCTGGTCGACGATGCCATCGTCGTAGTGTCTGCCACCAAACAATACCTCCGCACCGGGAAATTCACGCCGGAAGAAGCGGTCCTCCTCGTCTTGCGCGATTTCAAAGTCGTACTCACCACGACCACACTGACGACCATGTGGGCGTTTCTTCCACTCCTCCTCGCCACCGGCATGATCGGACAATTCATAAAGTCCATTCCCATCACCGTCTCCGTCACGTTGACCGCCTCCCTTGGCATCGCTCTCATGATCAATCATCCGCTCGCCGCCGCACTCGAGCGCATTCGATTTACAAAAAACTGGTTCGTAATTGCCATGCTGCTCCTCCTCGTATTAGGTATCTCCGGTGCGCTTTTTGGCAACCTCTGGGGATTTGCTCTTGCAGCCGTGTCATTCATCATCATGATACGACTTGCACTCTGGTATTTCCTCCATGAAGGAAACGTTGTGCTCACGAGAAATTCTCTACTCGTCGATTCGGAATGGAACGATGAGAATCTCATAAAATCCCGACTCAAAGAAGCGGGCAATCGGGAAAATGGAAGTTTCAAAGATCGCCTCATTCACGGCATCATTCATTTTGACCGCATCATCCCACCCTATGAACGACTGCTCCGCAGCGTCCTCTCAAGCACTCGACGAAAATGGATCGTTCTCCTCGGAACCGGAGCACTCTTCGTAAGCGCTGTTCTCTTGCCGGTTTTTGGCATTGTACCCGTAGAATTCTTCCCTGCATCCGATGAAGAACTCATCTTTATCAATATAGAGGCGCCAATAGGACTCAAGCTCAATGAAACGGACACTCTCGTACAACGAATCGAACACAAACTTCTGGCGTATCCTGAAATTGTGAACTTCTCAACTGTTGTCGGGAATGCCGGCGTTTCCCAAGACGGCACCGGAAGTACCGGCGGGAACGCCTCACACCTCGCCGGCATTGTTATTAAGCTTTCCGACAAGCACGATCGCACCCGCACATCTTCGACAATTGCCGACGCACTTCGCAATGACTTCTCCGATATTCGAGACGCCGACATTCGCGTCGCAAGCCAGCAAGGCGGACCGCCATCGGGATCCGCTTTCGAAGCGCGCATCTCGGGCGATGATCTCAAGACAATCGACGGAATCGTACACGATCTCAAAGGTATTCTTGCTGCTATCCCTGGCACGACCAATATCAACAGCTCCCTCAAAAGCGCTCCCGCGGACTATACATTCTCACTCGATCACGACCGCCTCGCTTTCTACGGACTCGATGCAACCAGTGTCGGAAGCACGCTTCGTATGGCGATTTCCGGAACCGAAGTCACCACCGTCCTGCGCGACAACAAAGAAATTAGTGTCAATGCGCGCTTCTCGGAACAATCAATGCCTTCACTCGACGATGTTCGCGGCATTGAATTTCACAACGCTTCCGGAGCAGTTATACGCCTCGGCGATATTGCCACGGTCGAACTCAAGCCATCGGTTGATTCCATCACCCGAATCGATCAAAAGCGAACCGCACTCCTCTCTGCCGGCGTCAACGCCGATGTTCGCCCCGCTTCCGTGCTTGCCACATTTCAGAAAAAAGTAAAGGACGACTACCATCTCCCCAGCGGCTACTCCATTACCTATGGTGGTGAGAACGAACAAAATCAGGAATCAGTCGCTTCGATTCTCCGTGCGCTCGTCATCGCCATCGCACTTATCATTGCAACGCTCATCATCCAATTCAACTCTATAAAGCAAGCGGCTATCGTCCTCACGACACTCCCCCTTGCCTTGATTGGCGTTTTCGTTGGCATGGCGATATTCCGCGTCTCCCTTTCCTTTCCGGGACTCATCGGCATTCTCGCTCTCTTTGGTATCGTTGTAAAAAATGCCATTATCCTGATCGATAAAATGAACCTCAACTGGGCAAGCGGACTCGAACACACAGAAGCGATTATCGACGCCGGAAAATCACGGATTGAGGCGATATTCATCACCTCTTTCGCCACCATACTCGGTCTCATCCCGATTACCCTTTCCGACGCCCTCTGGCGAGCGCTTGGCACGGCCATCATTTTCGGACTCGCCGTCTCATCGTTCTTCACCTTGCTCATCGTTCCCGTGCTTTCATCACTGTTCATCAAAAAGAAGAGCAGAGCTTAAGACTGCTCCTCCGCGAGTCCGGAAAAAGAAAGTGTTTCGCTCATCAGAATCAAAAAGAAGTCCCTTTCTGGGGACTTCTTTTCTGGTTTCGCAGTGACTCACTTCTCATTTTCGCTCTTCAAGCGTAACACGCACGTCACGCGTATCGCCCTTGTGCCAGATCTTGAGCGTCACGGTGTCGCCCGCGTGTTTTGAGGCGATCACATCGGCAAGTTGCGCATCGGTATCAAGCTTCGTTCCGTCGATTTCCAAGATAATATCATTTTCGACGATATCCGCCTTGTCCGCCGGAGAGCCCGGCACCACCGCCAAGTCGGTAATGTTCTGTCCGCGGACGATAAGCGCTCCGTATCCGAATGGAAGATTGTTTGCCTTCTGAATTTCCGGCGTGACCGCAATCGAGCGAACGCCGAGGAAGGGAGCCGATATCTTCCCGGTGTTTTTCACTTCATCAAGCGCACGCTTAATGCTATTGACCGGTATGGCAAATCCGATATTCTGCGCACCCTGAGCCATCGCAACATTGATACCAATCACTTTTCCCGAAAGATTCAGGAGCGGCCCGCCGGAGTTTCCCGGATTGATAGCCGCATCAGTCTGGATAATACCCGAGAGACGCTCGGACGCACCCATACCCGACCCCGCAACAAGACTTCGCTGCAATCCGGAAATAATACCCCGACTTACTGTATTGGAGAATTCTCCAAGCGAATTTCCAATAGCAACGGCGGTCTGCCCCACACGCAGATTCTCCGAGTCACCCAAATCGAGCGCCGGAAAACCGTCTCCGTCGATTTTCAAAATCGCAATGTCCTGCACCGGATCTCGCGCCAACACGCGTGCCACATGCTCCTTCTTGTCGCTGGTGATCACTGTGTAGTCCGCTTGCAAATCCTCGACGACATGCTTATTGGTCACAATGGTTCCATCGGACGACACAAAGAAACCCGACCCCTCGCCGATTGTCTGCTTCTCTGTTTCTCCAGGATCGGAATTTGAATTTGCATTGCCGCCAAACGGACGTCCAAAGAAAAACGAAGGAAAACTCGGATCATCAAAAAAGCTTCGGTATTTCGGAACATCTTTCGAAATAACGACGCTCACAACGCCTGGAGTGCTTTTGTCCACCAATGACACCAGAAGTGATTCCTCCGACGACACCGACGCAGGCAATACAGACGACGCATCTTGTCCGCGCGTATCTTTCGTGTTTTGTGTCATCTCCAGAAATGCCGGCGAGATTGGGAGTTTCAGATCACGCACAAGACGCGGCCCAACCCACCATCCAAGCACGCCGCCGAATATACCGAGCAAGAAACTCACCAGAAGAATCATTGCGCCACTCCGGTGGCACGTCTTTCGTCGAGAGATATCGGATCGTTCCATCGTTGGAACGACAGTTTCCGTTGTTTCCATACGAAGAATAAACAAGAGTTAAGAGCTAAAATCATCCGTAACAATACTTTTAGAAGATAAGCGACGGATCTCCTTCGGACTGCTGAAGCGCATTTTTCTCAAAAGCACGCATAGCCTCGTCCCGAAATATGACACTCGCGCTTTCCGCGTCCCACAGATACCGGCGAGGGAGAATGAAGACGACTGCCTCACGTTTTTTTTCAGCAAGCCACTCCGGAAATGACGGTTTTCGCGTAAATATTTGCCGTATCCGAACCATATTCGTCCCGGACTCCGTTTTGCGATCCGCGACGACGACGATATGAAATCCGAGCGTACTTTCAAGTATCGAACTCACACTGCCAATTGACTGCGTGCGCGCCACCTCTTGAAGCTCCGGAACCAATGCGTCGATATTCGTCCACCCAAGATCACCGCCATCCTTCTTGGAGTCACCTTCCGAAAATGTCTCCGCAACCGTATCAAATGCCGTTCCGTTCTTGAGTTCGGAAGCGGCTTTCTCAATCTTTGTTTTTGCCGCGGTTACATCGCGCTCTTTTGCAAACGAAGTTTCAAGCGCCTCGCGATACAGCGATGGCACTACAATCTTCTCTTGAAACTCCAAGAGACTCCACCCATAGAAACGAGAAAGTTGACTCTCTAAATTTTCCCGGCTGCCCCCCTGCTCTCGAATCGCTTCGTCAACCTTCGCCGCCACGTCGGCATCGGAAAAACGAATACCTTTGCCTCGCGCCAAGAAGAGAACGATGCGGTCCTCAATCAACTTGTTCAAAATATCTTTCTCGCGAATACGCAAGCGGCTCTTTCCGTCCGGCGTACTGAAATCCACACGAAAGCCCTTCTCTGCCAAATCATCCGACTGCGATTCATAAAAGCGACGAACCGACTCTCGATCCTTGTCAAGTTCGCCGTACGAGATAAATGCTCCGTCGGCAATCGCAACCGGAAACGGAAAGACTCGACGCAAAACCATGCCAACGGACGCATCGGGAGCAAATGCCACCAACAGAGCAAGCGCTAGCATAGTACACATTCCCGCAATCACCAGCCCGAAGAATACCGTTCTCACACGAACGACTCGACGTTTCTTTCCAACTTCCGTATGGTTTTCAGATTGTGTATTCTGTTGAGACATATGAGATGGAGCTCTCTTCTAGAGGCGTAGAAAACGCCGACACTCTCCGGAAATCAAGAATCTTTTTGAGTCTTCCCAAAAAACTCCCGCCACCACTTGAGAGGATTTGATTCCGCATCTTTTGATACTCCGAGCACGAACGGCTCATTCTTTTCCAATATATCCGAACGGTTGTCCGATACGCCCGCCCGATCCCGAATAAGCACAACTTTTTCTCCGGTTTTTTGATATTCAAGGACGCGTTTTGCTTCCCGTTCACGAAAGGTGTCCGATTGGAGATATTCAATGCGGTCACTCAACTTCCGATTCTCTTGATCAACGCGGCGCGCCTCATCCTGAAGAGATTGAATTTCCTTGGCAATTTCCCGATTCCGCTCGGATTCCTGATAGGCGCGATACCCCATCACTATACTCCCGGTAATGCCGAAGAGCACAGTCGCGCCGGAGAGAAGTGTGATAACAAGTCTTTTCATACCGCGTCGTGCTCATGCGAACAATTTATCGATACGTGAAAATAGGAGCGATGAGAAAAAATATCATGGATATCACTGCCAGAATCGATACAACTACCCAAGCGGCGTAAATGCGTCGATAGCGTTTTTTGAATGGCGTCATAGGTTTCTTCTCAAAAAGCACGCGCAAAAACTAAGGTACCACCCAGTATAGCAAAAAACTCATCCGTCAAGAATACCCCGGGGGAAATTCTCCGCAGACGATGCGCGCAGGAGAGATGAGTCCTACTCAACAGCCGAAGGAGCGACTCCCGGCGTACGCTCGGACGAAAGAATCTTCCGCACTTCACCCAGGTCTATCGTTTCCTTGCTGCGCCGAAACGGCTTTGGCGCAATATGCTGCATTTGCCCCAAAGAAAGCGGTGCTTCTTTCGGAACATAGGTCTTGGGCGCAAACGTATTTTGTTCTCGAGGCACTCTTGATGACGCCCGATCGTCACGAGGATTCATGTGTTCATCGCCTCTTGTCCCATTGTGAGTATCACGGGCGGTCTCTGCGTACCTCTCGGGCAACGAACCGGAGAGGGGCATTTCCGAACCCCCTCGTGTCCGAGCGACCGTCTTCTGAAAACTCTTGAAATGTTCACGGCAGAATGTCGGGCGCTTTCCGTCAGGTTTGAATGGAACATCGATCTCGACGCCGCACACCGCACACACGGACTTATACATCGGACGAGTGTTCAAAGACAATGTTCCGTCTCCCGAACGACTCACCGGCTCTTGCGACATGCGATCCGTTGAACGCGAGAAATTGTTCGCCTCATTCGTTGCCGACAACGCCGCCGAAGAAATGATAAGTTCGTTCGGAACGAAAGTATTTTTTGCCGGCGATGATGGAGATACCTTCGAAGAGAAGTCTCGATGAGGCAATCTCTCGGGCGAAGGTTGATTTTCCCGATATCGTCCTGGCGAAACGTTCCCACTCGCAGGAAAAGCGGGCGACAGAGGCGAAGAAGTTTCAGTTTCACCGGAAGATTTTCTAGCAAGCGTCGACTCGGCGCGCATTCGCATTCGCTCTTCAAAACTCTGCCGCTCTTCTTCGGTCAAGATGCCGGTCCACCGGCGAATTTTGTCTTCGACATCCTGTTTCTTCGCCGCATACCGCTCCCGAGAAATGCGAATAACCTTCTCGGCATTCTCATCGCTCTCCGGCAGATCAATCGGGGGAAGTGTCGTCGCACTAAAAGCATCGCCCGAGATACCGTCAATCATGAGTTTCAGATAGATGTGATACTTCTCCAGGTTCACGATATCCGTCGCCAAAAATATCGGCGAAAATTCTTTCTCGAGAAATTCCGCATCAGTCGCGCCGACGCGAAAACTGATAATCGTCCCCGTATTGCCAAATATGGCATCTCGCACCGATTCTTCGATCTGCAAAATATACTGATTCGCCAATATCAGATTGAGCCGATATTTCCGCGCTTCGGAAAGAATATTTCCAAACGATTCCGTTGCGAAGTTTTGAAATTCATCAACATAGAGATAGAAATCGCGACGCTCGTCCTCCGGAATATCCACGCGTCCCATCGCGGCGAGCTGGATTTTAGTGATCATCATTGCGCCGATAAGCGCGCTATTGTCTTCCCCGATTCGTCCCTTCGAGAGATTCATAATGAGAATCTTCCGATTGTCCATGATGTCGCGAACATCGAATGATGACACAGTTTGCCCGACAATATTGCGGATGAGCGAGCTCGAGAGAAACTGCCCAACCTTGTTCTGAATCGGCGCGATCACCTCCTGCAAAACGCGATCATTCCATTTGGTATATTCATCAACCCAAAACGACTTCACGACCGGATCCGTCACCTTGTCGACGACGCGCTTGCGGTATTCCTTGTCAACCAAAATGCGCATCACGCCAAGAAGCGTGCTCCCCGGATATTCCAAGAGCGCGAGAATCGCGTTGCGCAAAATATACTCGAGACGCGGTCCCCATGAGTCCGCCCAAATCTTCTTGAAAACACCGACCAAACCGGATGCGACCAAGTGCCGATACTCCGCCGACACGTGTTCCATAACATTGAACGCGACCGGGAAGTCCTGATCCGATGGGTTGAAATAGATAACGTCATTGACGCGCGACGGCGGGATGGCGCGGATCAGCTTTTCCGCGGTGTCTCCGTGCGGATCGATAAAGGCGACGCCGTGTCCATGCTGGATATCCTGAATTACGAGATTCTCGAGCATGTTCGTCTTTCCCATGCCGGTCTTCCCGATGACATACATATGCCGACGACGATCATCGGCTTTGATGCCGAAAACGCGATCTTCGTTCCGGAAATTCGTCTTGGCAAAATAAGTAATGTCTGACATACGACAAGAAGTTCAAAAAACGAAATTCAAGACATCATTACAGAGACTGCCATTACAACTGTATCGGCAGATTCTGCGGCGCGGACCCTCGCTTCGCGGAAATACGCGGCAGAGATGGTGCAACAACGTTCATGTCAGGAATATGAAAAAGCGTTGCCAATTCCGCTGTGCTGAGCGCCAGCATTGGAACCGGAGAATCCGGATCGCGAAATTTGTATCGACGCAGAAGCTTGCGCTGTCGATAACGCATGCGCATATCGGTCAGCAAGTAGTTCGCGTAGGTTTTCGAAGCGTCATTCGGTTTGAAGCCATTGAGATTGAAATCGTTGAATTGTTTGAGTCCGCCAAAAAACGCCGATACGAAAGATTTGTCAAAGCCTTTCTTCTTGCCGATATAGATCATGCGAAGGCGAGAACCGAACACATTGCGCCCGATATTCGCCTCAAGCGCCTTCACTACTTCCTTCTCAACCGGCGTCAGTTGATATTCAAGAAAATCTTTCTTCTCTGGCTTCTCAGAAGCCGAAGACGAAAACTCCACCGGGCCAAAAAACGCCTTCGGTACCGCTGTCGCAATTTCCCCGATGCCCGACGTCAAATCACCCAACACCGATGTCGGCTTCGCCTTCACCGCGCGCCCGATGATTTCATCGAGGAGTGCCTTGCCCGTATTATAATAGTCTGGCTTGAGCGGTGTGATAATCATCTGAAACCAGATCTTCTGTCCCGGAGGCAGTTTGCCGAAACTTTCAAAAAGCCCGGCCAGAGGATCAATCATCTTCCCTGTTACGTCTTCTTCGTAGTAATGGTAGGTTTTGATCGGATAGGGATCCGGTTTGGTAAATTCAATATCGGCGCCAAAAAGATCCCAGTCACGATTCGGCGCACCCTTGGGAATTTGATCCACATAGTCGGGCGACTCCACAATTTCCACGTTGGGATACTGCGCATAAAAATACGCCTCGATCAAATTGCGAAACACGACCGGTGTCCGCACATAGAGATGCGTACCCTCAACACCGTCTCCTACAATCTCGAAACTAACAAGTGGTGGGAGATATCCCTGAATATATGTCTCAACCACTGTCGGACCCTTATCAACCCCGGCAATACCATCAAAAATCGTCTCCATCACCTTGGGACTTTTTTCAATATCGCGCGGCGGAATGATTTCAAGAAGCACCATCTTGGTGTTCTCGATATATTGATTCTGGATGTGATCCATCCAGAGAAATTTGAAGATAAAGTAGAATGCCGGCGGCAGTACCAGAAACCACACCTCTCCCATAACGCTCCAAATAGAGAGAAGCGCCTCCGACATGTCTGAAAAGCTCTGCAGTAGAATAGCGCCCATGGGATAGTTCGTTGAAAATCCCTACTCACATTCCTTCAAAAAATACGCTGGTATCTATTTTGCTTGCTTTTTCGATTCTCTGAGAAAATACAGGCCTTCCGGCGTACGAGCAAAAAACGCATTCAGATTGATAACCACCGTCGATGCCTTCACGTCGCGGACTTTGAGGACTTCGGAGACCAACTCATTTCGCTTCATCGGCACACCTCGCTCCCGAAGTATTTCTTCTACCACATCACGAACCGTCCCGCGCCGAAAGCCCCATTCAACGAGCGCATACGTGCCGCGCCCCACCAGGACAAACCGCTTGTCTTTGATCAGCTCATTGTGCACGGTTTGCGGATGCGTCACTTTGCCCGGTTTTTGCAATCCGGAAAGATCGATCTTTGCTGCTATCTCGCGAAAATGAAGCGGCTTCTTCTCAGCATGAACGACCAAATACGCGCGCTCCCTCGTCCCTCGCGGGCAGATATCACTCCATTCGGGAAGTCCCCACTGACCAAACGGGTTCTTCCGACACTCTTCCGATACAGCTAGGAAGTCCAGTATCGTCTTCTGAGAAATCCCTTTTAGCGAAGCTTGCTTGCTCATTCGTTTCAAGAGTTCCGCTTCGGGAAGCGACTCGCCATTCTCGGTAAGTATAGCCTTTGCCGCATTATTCACCGCCTCCCACGAAGCCTCTTCAAATGAAGCAAGTGCGAAAGAAGGAGCAACCGACACGCTCTCAAGCGCACGAAAACGTTCCAACAGAACTGCAAGGAAAAACCGCACCGCACCACGCTCTTTCGCGTCTGATCCGGCAAGCGCCTCAAAGAATTCTTCCTTTCTCATGATACCACTTTTGCCACTCAGCGTCGACTCCATACGCTTCGACACTTCCTCGAGTGACGCCGGGTAGCGACGCGCACGAACATTCCCGAGCAGCACTGAGATAATCTGACGAATCCGCTCGCGCGTAATGCCATAGGTCTTTCCGATTTCTTCGAGCGTCATTGGCTCCTTCCCGCCCGCTCCATAGCGAGCCGACACAATAGCGACCGCTCGCGGCGATATCGAATGGAGAAAACGATGGAATGCCGTGCCGAAAAACCCCCGGGAAGAGAGATCTTTTCGAGAAAGCTTTTCCCCTTGTTTGGCCTGTGCCTTCTTCCGAACCTGACGCGTTCTTTCCTTGAGCTTTCCCTCCGCCCTTGTGTCTCGAGCTGTCATAATGATACATTCTTCGGATAAAATTGAGTGAAATAATATTAGCGCATAATACAATGTTTTGTCAAGCCCTCGAACCGCTCGATCATCCGGCGTACTTCCGAATGAAGAAGGGACGCCCTGCTCAATGACACCGTGCGCCATTTCGCATCCACCTTCTGTTGCGTCTCGACTTCTTGGCGCTTTTTTCGTACAATGAAGGACAGAAAGAATAATCTGATTATGCGCTCTTATGAAAGAAGTCGGGAGAAAGAATGTCACTGTCGGCGTTGTCGGATTGGGATATGTCGGATTGCCACTTGCCGTTCGCGCCAGAGAACGCGGATATGAAGTCATCGGTTTTGATCTCGATGAGCAGAAAAATTCACTCATCCGCCAGGGGAAAAGTCCGCTCGAAGATCGATATCTCGAAGAGCACTTGCCGCAGCATCCGTTTTCAACATCTTCCGATCCGCGCACGCTCAGACAAGCGGACATTGTTCTCGTGTGCGTTCCGACACCGGTCGACGAGCTCTATGCGCCGGACCTCACGCCGGTCATCGGCGCCATGGAGACTGTCGCCAGCAATCTCAAAAAGGGCGCGCTCGTCGTGCTTGAGTCAACAGTGAACCCGGGCGTTTCCGAAGAAGTTGTCGTTCCCATTTTCGAGCGGGCGGGACATGTTATCAGCCGTGATGTTTTCATCGCGCATTGTCCCGAGCGAATCAATCCGGGAGACGAAGTGTGGAATGTCACCAATATCCCCCGCGTCGTCGGATCGATTGACGCAACCGGATTGAAGCGCGCCCAAACCTTCTATCAATCCATCATCGACGGCGAAATCCGTCCCATGAAATCCATTCGCGAAGCAGAAGCGGTCAAGGTTGTCGAGAACTCCTTCCGTGATATCAATATCGCCTTTGTCAACGAGCTCGCCCGATCATTCGACCGACTCGGCATCGACGTCACCGACGTTATCCGCGGCGCCGCCACAAAACCCTTCTCGTTCCTCGCGCACTTCCCCTCCTGCGGCGTGGGCGGTCACTGCATTCCCGTCGACCCCTACTATCTTATCGAGCGCGCCAAGAAAGCCGGTTTCGATCATAAATTCCTGCGACTCGCCCGAGAAATCAATAACGACATGCCGAGCTACACCGTCGAGCTCTTGCAAGACGCACTGAACACCGTGAAACTCCCCCTCAACGGAACCACCGTCGGCGTACTCGGCATCGCGTACAAGGCGAATATCGACGACGTGCGCGAATCGCCGTCCGTGCGCATTATTGAGCACCTCAAGAAACACTCCGCCAAAGTAGAGACCTTTGATCCGCATATTCTCAGCCGATCGAGCCTGAAGTCTCTCGACGCCATTCTCAAAAAATCAACCGCGCTCATCCTCGCAACCGACCATGCCGAATTCAAAGAAGCTATCACGCCGGCGCTCCTCAAAAAGTACAAAATCAAAGTCTTCATCGACGGCAAGAACGCGTTTGACAAGAACTCGTTCCGAAAATCAGGCATCATATACAAAGGTATCGGACGATAGCAAAATACTGCACGCAACACGTATGTTTCATCTTCTTCGGCTTGCCATTTGGATTGTCGGCGCTACCGTCGTCGGAAGTTTTCTCTTAAATTTCTTTCACTACCAAATAAACTGGTCGTATGTTCGCGAAAGTCAGAGCCGCTGTTTTGGTGTTGCTGTCCAGTGCCAGAAAACCATCCAAAAGGAAGGCGCCGAGAATGCCAAATGCCCTGTCGCTTGTTTCGAATTCGGAAAGCTGGTAAAAAAGCAATAAATTTCGTCATGCTCACATGTGAAATTCTTTTGGAGTTTTCCCTGTAAGAGAGTGTCTAAAAAGCTCTACAAAAATGCACAATGTAACCGCTTTTCCGAAAGAAATTCTTTTTTTGCGGCTTTCGTACGAAGTGTAAGACAAGCAAAAAAAGAATTTCTTTCGGAAAAACAGCCTTTTTAGACACACTCTAACATCTGTCATCTCGAATCCTATGAAACTCATCATCAATATTCCCGCTTTCAATGAGGCGGAGAAAATAGGCGAAACGATTCGGCGCATTCCGCGTTCGTTTGAAGATGTCGACGAAGTCGTTATACACGTGGTCGATGATGGCTCGAGCGATCGTACCGCTGAAATCGCCCGAGAGGCCGGCGCCAACCGAGTCATTGTACACACGAGAAATCGCGGGCTTGGGCGAGCTTTTCGCACATCAGTCGAAGCGGCACTCGAAGAAGGTGCTGATATCATGGTCAATATCGACGCCGACGGACAATTCAACCCACATGATATCGGCACACTGCTCGTGCCCGTACTTTCGGGAGCGGCGGATATTGTCAGCGCCGACCGCTTCGGAGAACATGCTGCGAAAAATATTCCGCTCGTCAAAGACCAGCTCAACCGACTCGCCGCGCGCCTCATTTCCGGATTTCTCAAAACGCCGATACAAGACCTCACCTGCGGCTTCCGCGCATATAGCCGCGAATCGCTTCTTCGACTCAATCTCCTCGAGAATTTCACGTACACGCAAGAAGTTATTATCGACGCGATCGGCAAGGGATTGAAGATCATGTGGATTCCCATTACCGTCACCTATTTTGCAGAGCGAAAATCCAAAATGACGAAAAGTATCGTGAACTATATCCGACAAAGTTCACGCATCATCGTCAAAGCCGTTCGCGATGTCCGCCCAATGAAATTTTTCGGTATCCCTGGATTCACCCTGATCGGCATCGGGCTTGTTTTGTTCCTCATTTTCTTTGGCTTCTATATCCAAGATTTCAAAATCTCACCATACCGAAACTACCTTTTCTTCTCCGCTCTTTTCTTTATCGTCGGCCTCCAATTCGTCGTCTTTGCTCTCCTTGCCGACATGGTCAAATCCAACCGAAGACTCATCGAGGAGCAGCTGTATCTGACGAAGAAGCGTCTCTACGCAAAAAAGCAAGGGAACTGAAAATTGGAACATATACGGATCGTGTAATTCCGAATGTGGCGCTTTCAACGAGGATTGATCCCTACTCTTTTTATTGACTCCTGATTCCTTATGTCGCTTCGCGTTCTCTTCATTTCCCGCGCCTATCCGCCGATTGTCGGCGGCATTGAAAATCAGAATGCCGCGCTTTCGGTCTGGCTCAAGGAACACGCCAAAGTCACTACGCTCGCGAATCGGTTCGGCAAGAAGTTTCTGCCGATTTTCTTGCCCTATGCCCTCTGTCGGGCGCTTTTTATGGCGAGGTCTTTTGACGCCGTGCTCCTCGGTGATGGCGTACTCTCTGTTGTTGGTTGGGCCGTCAAAATATTCTTCCCCAAAAAAGCCGTGCTCTCGGTGATTCACGGACTCGATATCACGTATCCACTCTTTCTCTACCAAGCGCTCTGGGTTCGCGTCTTTATTCCCAAGCTCGACGCACTCATCGCGGTCGGCAATGAGACTATCGCCGTCGGCGAGAATCATGGCATTGCGAAAGAAAAATTCGAATTCGTCCCAAACGGCATCGATCCGGAACAACATTACAATCCGAATTTCACGCACAATGACCTCGAAGGCATCATCGGCGATGTACGAAAAGATCAAACCGTGATACTCACAGCCGGCCGACTCGCCCGCCGCAAAGGCGTTGCCTGGTTTATTCGAAACGTCCTTCCTTCTCTCTCCAAAGAAATAATCTATGTCGTTGCCGGAGACGGATCGGATCGCGACGCTATCCGAAGTGCTGTCGAAGAAACCAAAACCTTCGAGCGCGTGAAGCTCCTGGGCTACGTAAGCGATCGAGCACGAGATATCCTCATGAATACCTGTGATCTCTTCGTCCAGCCGAATATTCCCGTTCCCGGCGACGTGGAAGGGTTCGGCATCACACCGATAGAAGCAGCCTCATGCGGCATTCCCGTTATTGTCTCACGACTTGAAGGACTCAAAGACGCCTTCACCGATAACAAAAACGGCATCTTCGCCGAACCGGAAGATGCGAATGATTGGAAGGAGAAAATCGAACGCATGCTCTCCGACAAATCGGCACGCAAAGCCTTCGGCGAGCGTGCCCGACACTACACCGCCGAGCACTACAACTGGAAAACCATATCCGCCTGCTATGCCGGAATTATTAAGAAGACCGTCGCGCAAACAACCGGCGAGCGCGAACTGCACCTATGAACACACTGATTGAGCAGTCTACTTTTTTTCTCACTCTCGCCGGACTTTTCTTTGTCCCCGGCGCACTTTTCCTTTCAGCATTTCTTCGAAGGCGGCTGCCAACGCTTTCTCTTTTTGAGTCCGCACTCCTCTCATTCGCAATTAGCCTCTCTCTACTCGACTTCGGCATGCTCATTCTCGCGCGCGCGCATATTCCCCTCACCGCATTCTCGCTCATCGGATTCGAGAGCATTGCCGTGCTCATTCCGCTCGTATTCATTTTCAGGAACACACTTCGAAAAACCCGGTCGTCACAGATACATTCCGAAGTATCACCCGAAAGGGCGTTCTCAAAAAAAGAGAACTGGCTCTTCCTTGGTCTCATCGTGCTCACAATTTTCATCAAATCAGCCTATCTCTGGGACACGATTCTCCCCACATCGACCGACCTCGGGCACCACATGTTCTGGGCAAAGAAAATAGCCGAAACCGGCAACATTCCCGCCTATGAGAAAATAGACATTCGCTTCGAGGGAACCGAGAGTGCCAGGGACACACTCACCGATCCGATGCCGATTGACGACTTCATTATCGGCGAACACCTCCCCTTCGCGGCAACCGCGCTCATTGCCCGTCTCGATTTCATCTCCGCATTCCCATCACTCCTCTTGCTCCTCGTCAATGTGCTTACTATAATCGCACTCACCGTCCTCGGCTATCGTCTCTTCGAAGACGCCCTGCCATCAAAACGCCTTGCGCGACGAGGGATGATCGCAGTTCTCCTCTGTGCGGGACCGCTCTGGGCGCTTTCCTCGCCCGAAGCGAAATATGTGAGCGGCGGCGTCGTCGGCAATCTCTTTGGCAATCTTCTCATTCCAATTGTCATACTCTGTTTCTTCCGAGCATTTCGAGAAAAGAATCCGACCCTCCTTAGTCTCGCGCTCCTCTTTTCCGGCACACTCGCATTTACGCATCACCTCTCAACCTTCATCTTTCTCTTCATAGCGATTTTTATTACCCTACTCCTTCTCTTCTCTCTTTTCCTCTCACGGAAAACCGATCAACATCGTTTCTCCGAATTCCGAGAATGGATCAAGATGTTTGGCACACCCTTTCCCGTCATCATCCTCGCCTCACTTGCTGTTATTACCCTCTTCGTCTACACGCCCACCTATCTCCATGCGAGCGCTATCGACACCGCCGTCGGCACACCATCGAAGGCGACTCGAGAGGGACTCACCTTTGATCAGCTTGCTCAGAGCGTCGGCGGATCTCGATTCGGACTCGAGCTTATCGGCGTTGCCTTACTCCTTCTTTCGCCACAGCGAAAACGCCTCGGAAGTGTCGTTATGCTCGCCTGGAGCGCCGGACTCATCATTATGACACTCTTCCCGAACCTGCTCTTCATCGACATTCCCTCAAATCGCATCGGCACCTACAACACATTCCCCGCCGCCCTTCTCGCCGGATTCGCCTTCGTCACACTCTTCATGCAAGAAACGAACCGGAAGAAAACCTCTGAACAATATTCCTCCGGCGAGCACCAACTCCTTCGCTGGTCATTCGGTATCTTCCTTGTTGCCGTGATTGTCGGGGGCTTCTTCGACAATGCCGGCACGATATCCGCAAAGAGCAATGTGCGCGAATCGGTACAGACATTCGCCGCCTCCTCATGGCTTGCCAAGAACACGGGTCCGGACGAATGGGTGCTCAAAGATCACAACTATATCGTCGCCGACTCGTGGATGAAACTCTTCTTCATGCGAGACTATTCCTATCCGCTCTCGCGCGGACTCTTCCGCCGCTATACCGATGAGACCAAAGCCCGAGAGCAATGCACGCTTCTTATGATTTCCGCCCCCAACACGCCCAAGGGACAAGACTGTTTCGAAGGAACCGGTGTCGATACCATCGTCGTCAATCCGCATGTGGACAGCCTCCAGTTCACCAAAGCCAAAGACATGTCCCTCCTCTACCTCTCAAACGATGTTGCTGTGTATAAAAAAACACATTGATAAAGAGATGCGCTTGAACAGCATTCTGTCGCGTATCATTTGAAATTTCTCATCCGACTCTTCTATGAAAGAATCTCGCATCCTCATCGTTCTCACCTGTTCTCTTATTCTTGCCTTTGTCGTACTCGCCTTCAGAGAGGACTTCCTTGCCAACCCCACGAATTCCGACTGGTGGTCGCTTTCGTTTGCTTCACAGCAAGCAACCGACGCAAGCTTCACCGTTTCAAACTTCGGTCCGGCACGCATCTTCTTTTATGAAATACAAGAGGGTGAGACGGTCACCGAATCCGCCTCATTCACCCTAAGCGGCACGAGCGGACAAACCATACTCGCTCAAAAC
>ERZ724522.753-NODE-753-length-19650-cov-4.648125_pt1 | contig 19650 bp, 26 predicted proteins | sample MGYA00376055_ERZ724522 | MGnify/ENA primary metagenome ERZ724522 (study PRJEB28724, sample SAMN07190884) | wastewater metagenome | isolation source: effluent of sewage treatment plant in Hong Hong | place: Hong Kong | collected 2016-03-17 ... | reverse complement strand
ATAAAAAAATATTATAAAAATTACTTTTTATTTTTTAGCTCTTCTATTTGCCTTTTTAATTCTTCGTTTTGAATTCTTAGATTTTCCATTTCATTAAGAGAATTATCTTTGGAAGTATCTTTATTTTCATCCCCAAGTTCTTTTTCTAGTTGGGCTATATATGATATATTAGGATTTTTTTCAAATCCAGTTATACTATTCTTTTTAGAAGAATCTTCGGGCATAGAAAATCCATAGGAACCAACCATAGGCGGGGCAGATTCATATAGTTTTTTTAACTCTTCGTTAATTTCTTTTACGCTCTCGTATAATTGGTGCTTTTTAACAATTATATCAGCCTGTTTTTCAATTGCTTCCAAAATTGAATCTTGGGTAATTTTTTGCTTATTCATTTGAGGATAGTTTTATTTTACTAATTAAATGACTAAAAGCCATTTTGAATAAATATAAAAAATTTTTCCAGATTCTTATTTTATACTTTACTTTTAAGTAATAAAAGCATAATTTTATAATTATGATTAATAATAAAATTAAAGTTATCATTCCTTTTTATAATCCTGGAGACTTTTTGGATATGTGTATAAATTCTGTATTGACTCAAGATTATGAAAATTATGAAGTTTTATTTATAGATGATTGTTCTACAGATAACTCATTTTCAAAAATTCCAGGATGTATTTATAAAACTGACGAAAACAATAATCCAATAAGAGATGAAGATGGTGAATTAATTATTATAGAAAAACATCCCATTTTAGATAAAACAAAATGCCAAAATGTTGTTGCTTGGAAAGCAAACTCAAGAGCCACAGCTTTACCAAACTTACATAATGGTATAATGCATTTTGCTACTAACCCAGATGATATTGTAGTAATTTTAGACGGAGACGATTGGTTATTAGGAAAAGGAGTTTTAAGTTATATTAATGAATTTTATAATAACAATCCAGAATGTTGGATGATGTATGGTTCATCAAAATGGACAGATGGAAGAAGATGTTGTTCAAGTCCTTATCCAGAATTTGAATTTAAAAATTTACGTGCTGCACCGTTTCGAATTTCTCATATAAGGACTTTCAGGGCAGGTCTATATCATAAAATACAAGAGCAAGACCCTACCTTTTCCTGTTTAAAAGACAATAATGACAATTGGTATACGATGACATATGATGTTGCTATGTTTTTACCAATGCTCGAAATGGCGGGTTTTGAACATGTTAAACACAATGCCAAGCCATTATATGTATATAATAGGGACAATCCAATATCTGATGATAAGGTAAATCAACAAAAACAATGGGATATTCACGAAGAAATAAATAATAAAAAACCATTTCATAAAATAGAAACTTATTTACCAACTATACTTCAACAATGATAAATTCAATTATATTTAGTAAAGATAGAGCAATGCAATTAGATTTGTTATTGCAATCAATATATAAAAATGCACCAGAAACATTTAATATAAATGTTCTTTATAAATTTTCAGATGAAGAATTTGAAAGAGGTTATAATATATTAAAAGAAAAATATCAAAACGTCAATTTTATATCAGAGAATGATTTTAAATCACAAACTTTAAATTTATTGAATCAAAACTATGAATATAGTTGCTTTTTTACTGATGATGATATAATTTATAATTCATTTAATGAAACAGATATTATTAAAACTATGGGTGAAAATCCAGAAATTTTTTGTTTCAGTTTGAGACTTGGTAAAAATGTAAAAGTTTGTTATTCTATGAAGTCTGAAAATGTACTAATTCCAGAATCAGAAAATGATAATATTATAATATGGAATTGGACTAAGCACTATATGGATTTTGGCTATCCACTATCTGTTGATGGTCACATTTTCAAAACTAAAGATATATTAAAATTAAGTACAAACATTGCTTATAAAAATCCAAATACCTTTGAAGCAGCTTTGCAAATTTTTGACACTTTTCCAAAACAAAAAATGGCTGCATATAAAACAAGTGTTCTTGTAAATACACCTGTTAATATTGTACAATCGGTATTTGAAAATAGAAAAGCAGAACTCTTCTCTTACTCCGTCAAAGATTTAAACCAATTATTTTTAACCGGAAAAAGAATTAGTTTAGAAGAAATGGATTTTACAAATATAGTAGGATGTCATCAAGAATTAGAATTAAAAATTAATTAAATGTCAGACATAAAAAACATAGGAATTGTTGTAATAGCAACAGGAAAATATGACCAGTTCGTACCACCATTATACAAATCAATTCAAAAATTTTTTTGTGTAAATCACAATGTAAAAATGTTTGTTTTTACAGATGGCTCCATTCCAGAGAATGAAAAAATAGTAAAAATTAAACAAGAACATATGATATGGCCACATACTACTCTACAACGTTATCATATTTTTGATAAACATAAGTCTTTATTAAAAGAAATGGACTTAATTTATTACTTAGACGCAGATATGAGAGTTGTAGCACCTGTCGGAGATGAAATATTTCCAGATACTGAATCTGGATTGGTAGGCACCGAACATCCTGGTTTTTTTGGCGGAAGAAGAGGAACTTATGATACTAATCCAGATTCAACCGCATATGTAGGAAATTATGAAGGTAATTGTTATTATGCTGGAGGATTTAATGGAGGAACTTCAGAAGCTTTTTTAAGAATGTCAAAAACAATTAAAGATAATATTGATAAAGATTTTTTAAAAGAATACATAGCTATTTGGCATGATGAGTCTCATTTAAATCGCTATTTTATTAATAATCCTCCTAAAAAACTATCTCCAAGCTATTGTTATCCAGATTATCCAGAACCATACAAAATACCTTTTGAAAAGAAAATAATAGCATTAGTTAAAGACCATAATTTATTTCAAAAATAAAATAAAATATTTCAAAAATAAAATAAAATGAAAAGTTACAATCTTAAAAATCCCAGTCAACATAAATGTCAAATTCCAGATTTAGATAAAATATATATGGACTATTTCGGATTCAAAAGAAATGGATATTATGTAGAGGTTGGTGGATTTGATGGAATATCATGGAGTAATACATTTGGATTAGCTGTTGCTGGATGGAATGGTTTAATATTAGAACCACAACCAATTTTTTATGAAGAATGCATAAAAAATTATGATTTTTTACCTAATGTAAAAATTTTAAAAACATGTGCCGGTGATTATCAAGGAGAAATAGAATTGTTTACAGGGTATTCTCTTGCTACTACAAAAAAAGAAATGGTAGATACCTATAATGAAATAGATTGGTTTAAAGGAATAGTAAATAAAAACAATTCTATTATATCACAAATAGACACCTTAAATAACATATTACAAACAAATCAATTTCCTAAAAATTTTGATTTATTAGTCATTGATGTTGAGGGTGCTGAATTGGATGTTATAAAAGGCATTGACCTAAATATTTGGAAACCTCAAATGATTATAATTGAATTACATGAAGATAATCAATATGATTCTTTAAAAACAAATAATAAAGAAATTATTGAAATCTTAGAAAGAGGTAACTATAAAAAAATTTTTAAAGACGAAAATAATTCAATCTTTGTTCAAGAAAAAGATAATGGCAGCGAAATATAATAATACCTGGGGATTTAATATACCGGACGACATATTACCGAACGATTTAGAAGTTTGGATAGACTGCTTTGATAATATTCATGATTCAAAAGCAAATAAAAAAATATTTGTTGCTATTGAACCAAACGAAATAACCGGAATAAATCAAAATATCATAAATTTAAAAAATGAATTTGACTTTATTCTAACTCATGATGAAACAATCCTAAACAATGCTTCAAAATTAAGAAAATGATTAAAATATATACATATCCAGATAAAAGGTTTGACTTTATAAAACTACAATTTGAATCTCTAAAACAATTTTGTAAAGATGAATTTGAACTTATCATTATGAATAATGGTAGCTCAAACGAAAGAATATCTCAAATTGAATCTGAGGCAAAATCCCTTAACTTAATGCACCATTTTATAGAAAATCCAAATCATTCTGACCCAACAATAGCCTGTGCCTATCCAATTAATCAAACATTAAATAAGTTTATAAAAAAAGAAAAAAATGCCATTTTATCCATAATTATGGATTCAGATATGTTTATGATACAACCTTTTTCATTTATAAATTTCATAGAAGATTATGAAATATCTGCAGTCAAACAAAAAAGAGGAGATAATGTAAAATACATATGGAACGGAATTGTAATAATTAATCATAAAACAATTCAGCACTTAGATGAATTAGATTTTGGTTATCAAATAATAAATGGACAACACACTGATGTAGGTGGTAACACTCATTTTTTCTTCCAAAAATATCCAAATACTAAGTTGAAAAACATATTGCACACATCTCACATACATCCTAAAAATAAAAACCTAAAAGTTTTACCAAAAGATTTATTATTAGAATATGACATTGATTTTTGTTGTGAATTATATGCAAATAGCATTTTTCATTATGGGCGAGGTTCTAATTGGGATGGGATGCCACAAAATTATCACGAATTAAAAACAGAATTTTTACACAAAGTTATTCAAAAATCAAAAGAAAGTAATATCAAATGGAATGAACAAGAATATGTATTTGATTATGATGCTTGGAAATAAATTAAAAAAAATAAAATGAAAAAAATATTTATAGATGCAGGAGCGCATGATGGAGTCTTAACACTGGAATATTATATAGTGCTTCAAGAAAGATTAAATGGATGTGAAATACATTTTTTCGAACCACTTCAATTTAGTTTTGAATTATTAACAAAAAACATTCCTGTTTTTAAAGACAAATATCAATCATATACATATTATATGTATAATAAAGCAGTTTGGATAGCAGATGAAACCAATGATTTTTATGAAGCAATAGATGTTTGGGGCAACGTTGGAAGCACACTACACAAAAATAAAAAAGAGAAATTGAAATTAGAAGAACCACAATTAACAGAATGTATAGATATTGAAAAATTTATTATAAACAATTTTTCAAAAGAAGATTACATTGTTTTAAAATTAGATGTTGAAGGTTCTGAATATAAAATAATAGAACATCTATTAGAAAATGACAATGCTATTAATTATATAAATGAATTACTTATTGAGTGGCATGACAATTTCTATGATAACTCAAATTCTGGTAATTTAATTAAATTACTAAATGACAAACAAATTAATCATTCAGCATGGACACTATAACTAAAAAAAAAATTAAGACTATATCTAATTCATTTTCTCCAGATGTAGATTTACACTTTGAAAAACAAGTTAATTTATATGTAGATTATCTGGCACACCCAAATAAAAATGAAATAAATATTCTGTGGTTATGTGAACCAGATGCAATTAGTCGTATCAAAAAAAACTTAGACTCTGTTGCAAAAGAACCAATTACGGATTTTTCAGTTAATGCAGTAGGGACTATTAACCTATTAGAATTAACAAGGTTATACTGTAAAGATTCTGTTTTTATTTTTACATCAACAAATAAAGTATATGGAGATAGGCCAAACATGCTATTATTAAAAGAAAAAAGATTAAGATATGAATATGATGGAGATAATATTTTAGGATGTTCCATGAAAGGAATAAATGAAGAAATGAGTATTGATAATACTATGCATTCTGTTTTTGGAGCAAGCAAAGTATCTGCAGATATTATGTGTCAAGAATATGGGAAATACTTCAATATGAACATTGGTATATTTAGAGGAGGTTGTTTAACTGGAAAAAATCATCAAGGAACACAATTACATGGGTTTTTATCATACTTAACTAAATGCATTATTCATGACAAACCATATACAATATTTGGATATAAAGGAAAACAAGTAAGAGATAATATTCATAGTTATGACCTTATTAATATGTTTTGGCATTTTTATCAAAACCCAAGACAAGGAGAAATATATAATGCTGGGGGAGGTAGAGAAAATTCTCTATCAGTATTAGAAGCAATATCTATGATAAATTATATTTCTAAATCCAATTGGGATAAATATATAATAAATGAAGATAATCGTAAAGGTGACCACATTTGGTATATAACTGATTATTCAAAGTTTAAAAAACATTATCCAAGTTGGATTATCTCATACCCCATAGAATCAATTTTAACAGAAATGATAAATAACGAATTACAAAATAAAAATAATGGAATTTTACAGTCAACATGAACAAGATAAAATATTATACGATGTTTTATTTAAAAACAAAAAAGAACCAGGCTTTTTTTTGGATATAGGTGCTTATGATGGAGTTAATATAAGCAATACACTATTTTATGAAAGATTTTTAAATTGGTCAGGAATATGCATAGAGCCACTTCCGGATAGATTTAAACTATTAAAAGAAAACAGAAAAGCAATATGTATAGAAGGAGCAATTTCAAACAATGATGGAACAGAAGAATTTATCATTTTCCCAGAATATACAGATATGCTTTGTGGATTAAAAAATACTTATAATCCCAATATTAAATCTATAATTGATGGAAAAATAGCTGAAAACAAACATGCTTCTAAAATAATTCAAGTCAATACTTATAACATTAATAATCTATTAGAAAAACACAAAGTAAACCACATAGATTATGTTAGTTTAGATACTGAAGGTTCTGAATTATCTATATTAAAAAGTTGGGATTTAGAAAAATATCCAGTACAAGCTTTTTCAATAGAAAATAATAATTATGATAAAAGTATTTATAATTTTATGAAATCTAAGGGATACAAATTAATAACAATAGTAGAGTGTGATGAAATTTATAAAAAAATTTAATTATGAATAAGGTTTCTATATTATTACCAATATATAATGATGAACAATACATTGCACAATCAATAGACTCAATTATAAAACAAACTTATAATAATTGGGAACTACTAATTGGATTTAATGGAACTACAGATTCAAGCAGGGAAATAGTTAAAAATTTTCTTTATGATAAAAGAATTATTATATATGATTTTGAAAATGATAAGGGAAAAGCCAAAACCTTAAATAAATTATTAAATTACATATCAGGAAACTGGATTGCATTACAAGATGGAGACGATGTGTGGTTACCAAAAAAATTAGAAATCCAATCTCAATATTTTGAAACATATGATGTAATTGGTACAAAATGTCAATATATTGATAAAGATGGAAACTTTATTGGTCTTCCAGATATTCAAACTGACCATCAACACATAGTAGAAAAATCATTAAAAGGAGTAAACCAGGTAATAAACACATCTACTGTCTTTAAAAAAGAAAAAGCATTAGAAGTTAATGGATGGGATGAAACAATTGATGGAATTGAAGATTATGACTTTTGGTTAAAATTAATGATTAATAAAAACAATTTTATTAATATAAATAAAATTTTGTTATTACACAGATTACATCAAAGAAGTAATTTTAACACAAAAACATTTGATTTAAATCAACTTATAAAAAAATACAATAATGCAATTTAGTTTCGGAATAATAACAAATAATGGGAATAATTTAGATTTAATATTAAACTCAATAATAAAACAAATACCAGAAAATGATTTTGAAATTATTATAGTTGGGAATTGCTCATTTAGTACCATACACAAAAATATCAAACAAATAGATTTTGATGAAAGTATAAAACCGGCATGGATAACTAAAAAAAAGAATATAATAACAGAGAATGCTTCTTTTGAAAATATAGTCTATATGCATGACTATATGACAATAGATGATAATTGGTATTCAGAATTTATAAAATTCGGTAATAATTGGAATATATGTATAAATCCAATTATTAATTTAGACAATACAAGATTCAGAGACTTGACAATATTTCCGTTTTACTCAGAGCTTCCATATGGAAACGACAGTCATTTATCAAATTTTACAAAGGAAGATTTATTTACAATGGTTCCAGGTATGGAAAAGTTTGAATGTCTAATTCCATACGATATAGATGAAAAAGTTATTGATTTTTTACATAAATGGCAATATATATCTGGAGCATATTGGGTTGCAAAAAAACATGTGATGATTGAATTTAAACTAAATGAAGATTTAATTTGGTGTCAAGGAGAAGATTTAGAATGGTCAGAAAGAATAAAAAATAAATATAAAATTTCATTTAATAAAAACTCATCAGTAAGATTACTTAAACAAAAAGACGTTATATTTAAATCATTTTCAAACAATACTTTAGAATTTATAAAAAAAAATTATATTTAAAGCATTAAAATTTATACCATGTCCAAAATTAGCATAAGTGATACAATAAATTATAAATCAGTTTGTTATAATGCAGCAACAAATGAAGACTCTTTTAATTCTTTTAAAAGAAATGCTGATTACAATTCTATTTTAGAACACGTTAACGAACAGGAAGGAAAACAATATTTAGAATATATTACAAAACACTTTCCAGAATTTGAACAGCATTTAGAAAATTTTAAAAATAACGATACATATGGAGGAACAGTTCAATACAGTTACGAAAACATTGGAATGATTTCTCCTACAACATTAAGATATATAAAGGTTCTTGCAGACTTAAAAAAGCTATTTGGCTCCTTAGATGGTTTTAAAATTTCAGAAATTGGATGTGGTTATGGTGGGCAATGTCAAATTATTAATTCATATTATAATCCTAAAGAATATATAATGTTTGATTTACCAGAATCAAATATGTTAATTGAGAAATATTTAAATAAAAACAATATTTCCAATTTCAGTACCAGATTAATAAGTGAGCAGATTGAAAAAGAAGAATTTGATTTAGTTATAAGCAATTATGCTATTTCAGAAATAAGAAGAGATATTCAAATAGAATATTTTAATAAAATAATAATGAATTCCAAAAGGGGATATTTAACATTAAATTTTATAGGTCATATATTTGGTGTTGATACTTTAAATAAAGCAGAAATACTTAGCATACTATCTGAAAAATTTAAAATATTTGAGTTAAAGGAAGAGCCTCTAACTGAATCAAATAATATAATAGTATATTGGGATAATGAAAAAAATACAAATTAATTTTTTGCCGTACAATATAAATCGTTTTAAATATAGTGTTTGGTGCTTAAACGAATTAACAAAAATAAAAGATTCGAATAAAGAAAAAATACTTTTAAAAATATATACTTCATATTCCCATGAAGATTATAACTATGTTGTAGATTTTTTATTAAAGAATAATATAAATTGCGAATTAATAAATATGCATGGTTATATGCCAAAAATATACAATGCAATAAATACAAATGAATTTTATTCTTGTAAATGGGATGAAGATATATTTCTAAATTATGAATCCTGGAATTATATTTTAGAAAACTTAGATTACTTAGATGAAAATGAAGATATTCTTTTTTTCAGTCCTATTTTAACAAACGGAATCCCATCTGTTGATTTATTTGTGCATGAAGCTTTTAATTCTGATTATAAGAATAAATATATTAATCTGATTAAAAACACAAACATGGTTGGTAATGAATTAGCTAATAGTTGGGGCGTAAATTATTCCAACCTAAATTCAGAAACAATAAATGCAGAAAAGTTTAATTCAGAAAAATATTACAAACAAGTATCTAAAATAAATCATTATTACAAAGGAATACATCCTGTTAGAATATCAATAGATTTACACAATCTAATTTTTGATTTTATTCAAAATAATAAAGAATTAATTCTGGAATCTAATGATTATATATTTTTTAAAATAAACAGACCATATTTTTGTAATAGCTTCTTTTTTATTAAATCTAATAATTGGAAGGATTCTTTAAGTAAAGCAGAATTATTCAAAGATGAATTTGATGAAGTGCCTCTAAATTTATTCAGAGAGCAAAAAAATATTCCAAACATGGCATTCATAAGCAAATCTTATGCAATGCATATGGCATATAACACAATACACTGGAAAAACCAAGAAGTAATAGAACAAAAATACTTTGAAGCTTTCAGAGAAAACATTGAAGAAACAATAGAGAAAATAAAAAAATGAAAACTTACGAAGAAATATTAAATCATGTATTAAATGCTGGCTCTAATAGCCTATATGTATTCGGTGGAAAATTCGAAGGAGGTTATGAATTACAACAAGACCCTGATGATATAACATCTTTTTTATTTGATTATCAAGGTAAAGAAGTTGAGAATTTTATAGAAATAGGTGTTGCTGCCGGAGGAAACACTCGAATCATGTGTGATTTTCTAAATATAAAAAATGTATACACTATGGATTTAGATGAACACCCATCAATAAATAGTCCAAACAATCCAAATGCAAGAGAAAAAAATTTTCAAAACCTAAAAATATCAGGAGAAAGAAAAAGCTTTTATGGAGATAGCCATTCAGAAAATGCATTACAATGGCTAAATGAACAAGGAGTAAAATTTGATATTGCTTTTATTGATGGAGACCATACATTTGATGGGATTAAAATGGATACCGAATTAATTATTCCTTTTATGAAAGAAAATGGTTTATTAATTTATCATGATACCATTATTGATGTTGGGTCATTAGAATTTGACAAAAAACTAAAAACTGGTTTATTCCCTCAATTAAAATTAGTAAAAGATTATACATCAAATAATAGAACCAGTAAAGGAATATCCGTATATAGATATGAGGCGAATTAATATATTTTTTCATGTAGCTACTATTAATAATTACCAACAGGTATTTGAAGAAATCTTTCAAGAAATTTCTCAATCTGGCCTATTTGATAAGATAGATAATTTATTTTTATCCGTAGTAGGTAATGGTGAATTAAATTTTAAAAACAACAATAAAATAACCCATATTAAAAATTCAGAATTAAATTATGGAGAATTTTACACATTACAATTAATAGAAGATTTTTGTAAGACAAATACAGATTGTCAAATATTATATTTACATACTAAGGGTGTTTCCACCCCAAACAATGAATGCATAATAGATTGGAGAAAATATATGACTTATTTTAATGTTAATCAACATGAAAAATGTTTAAAATCATTAAAAACACACAATACTTGTGGAGTTGATTTAGTCACCACTCCAACAACACATTACTCTGGAAATTTTTGGTGGGCAAATTCAAATTATATAAAAACTCTACCAAAAATCTCTGAAATTACTTCAGAAAGTTATCCAAGAATTTTATCCCTTAGACATAATGCAGAGTTTTGGATATGTATGAATAAGGGCTCACATGATTCTTTGTGGAACTCCAACATTAATGTATATGAGAGACATTTACATATATATAAACCTAATAATTACATAAAACAATGAGAACTTTTAATCACTTACGAGATGCACATTTTCCTAATGGTTATCCAGATTGGATTTTACAAGCAATAGAAAATTTAGTAGAGTGGTATGTCAAACGCACATCTGAAAGATTTGATATTAGTACAATGAAAACCATATTAGATGTGGGGTCATTAAATGGTATTGAAAGTGTAAAATTTACTGAAAAAATTCCAGGATGTCAAGTGTATACTTTTGAACCCAATCCGATTTCATTAAATACAGTTAATATAAGTACTGCTGGTATTGAAAACATCCACATCGAACCAATTGCTGCTTCTAATTATAATGGTAAATCAAAGTTTTTCATTACACCTGGAAATATGGGTGCCTCTTCTATTTTACCTCCAATTTCATTACCTCATAAATTAGGAAGTGTAGTTAATGAAACAACAGTAGATGTTGTTCGTTTAGACGATTGGTGCAAATCAAAAAATATTGAATCTGTTGATATGATGTGGATTGATGCCCAAGGAAGTGAGTATGCCATTTTTGAAGGTATGGGTGAATTACTAAAAAATGTTAAATCTATTTATGTTGAGGGTTCAATGATACCTTACTATCAAGGAGCCAGACATATAAATGATGTGATTGAATTATTAAAAAAATATAATTTTGATTTAGTAAGTGAAACAAGACATGATGAGTATGAGGGTGACTTTATGTTTTTAAAAAATATTGGTCAACCTCAAGAAATATCACAATACAAAAATCCTCAAGGAATAGACTATATTCAAAAATAATGTTTGTAATTTCTTGTAAAAATAATCCTAATTGTAATTATATAATTAGTTTGGTTGAACAAATTAGATTTTTTCATCCAAACGATAAAATTGTTGTAGTAGACAGTGATTCGGAAGATAAATCGTATTTTGAAGCATTGCAACAATTCAACGTTATTATTGAAGATGTTCAAAATAAACATTGGATGATTGGGGCATATTGGCATGCATTTAAAAAATATCCAGATGAAGAATTTTATTTTTTCATGCATGACAGCATGAAGGTAAAGGCAAATTTAGATGCTATTAAAGAAAAGGATTTAACTATCTTAATGTATTTTAATAGACATAATATAGCAAATTTTAATGATTGGGGTCATAGAATTACAAATGAATCAAAATATGAATATGTTTATTCAGGTAATGGATGTTTTGGTCCAATTTTCTTTTGTAAGAATAAAGTAATGAAAAAAATGTTAGAAATGGGTGCTGATAAATTTCTACCAAATAATAAAGCAGAAACTGGTTTGTGCGAAGGATGTTATGGATTTTTTTTAGAGCAACAAGGTTATAATTTACAAGAATGTGCTATGTATGGCGATGTATTTACTATACACAGTCCGAGTGGACCAAGTGGCTTGCCTCCACACACAACAAGTTGGCAATATCCAATAGAAAAATTTTATGCATCATACAGAGCACAACCAGGAGATGGAAGAAGTTGGTAATTTCAATTTACTTTAATATAAAATAATATATTTTTAGTATATGGAAAGACCAAAATGTATATTCTTAGATATTGATGGGACATTAATCCAGCATTTAGGTGGATTATATGAACAAATTAAATTTAATCCGGAAGTTTTAGACGGAACAATAGAAACTTTATCCGAATGGGATAAAAAGGGATATTACATTATTTTAACTACAGGCAGAAAAGAGGGTCTTCGAAAACAAACAGAAGAACAATTAATGAAATTAGGAATAATTTATGACCAATTAATAATGGGAATTGGAGGCGGAACAAGAGTTTTAATTAATGATAAAAAACCTAATTCAGAAAACGATACCGCAATATCAATTAATCTTAAAAGAAATCAAGGAATTAAAGAATTAAAAGACTTATGAAATCTAAAGTACAAATTTTAATATATACTCACTCAGAATATGCTTTTATCTGGAAGGCATTTGTTGGACAAATGGAAAAATACGTAGATAAAAACATAGAAATTCATTTTGGGTATGATGAAAATGCAAATCCTGATTTATTAAAAGAAATACCCGAAAATTGGATAAAACATACATATCCGGAACATTTAGTTTGGACAAGTAGAGTAAAAAAAATGTTACAAGAAATGGATTGTGAGCATGTATTGTTTTTACATGAAGATTGGCTTCCTACCGGAGATGTAAAACAAGAAGTATTAGATTATATAGCAGATTTTATGACACACCAAAACTGTGGTTTCTTGGTAAGCTATTCACATATAAGTGTAACTTCAATACAGCCAGGTATTGACACTATATATCCTGAATATAAATTTTTTAAAGAAGATGCACATATATTTCAACCTGGAATATGGAATAAAAAAGTATTTGAAGAATTTTGCAATTTAAATAAATCAAAACATCAAAATGAAGATTTTGATTGTTTAAATTTTATGAGAGGTAAAAACACCTACTCTGTTCAAAATTATAATACAGTAACAACATTAAGAACAACAAATTCATTATTATTTCCTCACATGCATGCCCTAAGTCAAGGCTTGTGGAATTTTACAAAATACCCAACACTTGAACCATTATTACAATCATATGGTGTTAATACAAAAGATAGAGGCATTCATACTTGGTGGGAATTAGATACTCAATAAAATGAAAACAGAAGAATCAAAAACAGTTTACAAGCCTTGGGGAAAAGAAATATGGCTTGAATTAAATGAAAAGTATTGTTATAAAAGAATTTATATAAATGCTGGCCATAAAACAAGTTTCCAATATCATAAATATAAAAGAGAAACAAATTATATTATATCAGGAACTGCAGAAATCTGGTTAGAAAATGATAATGGAATAGTTGAAAAATTCATAATGAATGCTGGTGATTTTTTCAATGTAACTCCACCAAAAAAACATAGAGTAATTGCAATTACAGATATTATTTTGCAAGAAGTATCTACTCCAGAAGTTGATGATGTATTCAGATTGGAAGATGATACAAACAGAACTGATGGAAAATTAGAACACGAACATCAACCTCCGGCAATGTGTATAGTTGCTGCAGGAAAAGGTTCTCGTTTAGGAAAATTAACTGAAAATTTTCACAAAAGTTTATTACCAATAAATAATAAGGCAATTTTATCTCACATTATTGATAAAACTCCTAAAGAATACGATATAATTTTGGCAATTGGTTTTAATGGACATCTTATTAAAGAATATTGCGAAATCGCACATAATGATAGAAAAATTACATTTGTAGAAGTAGATGATTATACCAGTGAAAATTCCGGCCCTGGATATTCGTTAATGAAATGTAAAGACAAATTACAAAGGCCATTTTATTTTATTACTGCAGATTGTATCATAAAAGAAAATTTACCACTATTGGATGGTAATTGGATTGGCCTTGCAAAAACAAGTATACCAGAATTATATTCAACAGCAAATATTGATGATGAAAATAATATTTTAGATTTTAAAAATAAATCTTCAGAAGGTTATGAAAATGCTTTTATAGGATTATGCAGTATATTTGATTACAATACTTTCTGGGAAAACTTAGAAAAAAATATGCAAAAAGGAGAAATGGTTTCTGCTTTTTATACTTTAAACTTTAAAAATTTAAAAGGAAAATTTTTAACATGGTATGATATAGGAACTTTAGAAAATTATATTAGGGCAAAATCCGAACTACCAAATTCGAATCAATACGGAATACCTAAAGATTCTGGAGATATTATATATAAAATAAATAACAAATTTATTAAATATTTTAGTACAGATGGTATTGCAAAAAAAATAGCATCAAGAGCAAATAACTTAAAAGATATTACTCCAAATTTAACTTATTGCGGAAATTACTTTATTAGTTATGATTGGATTCCTGGTAAAACTTTATATGAACATTCTGATAGTGTAATTTATGAAAATTTTTTAAATTGGACAACCGAAAATCTTTGGATTTCTACATCAACTGAATCAAATGAAAAATTATTTGAAGATTTTTATAAGAATAAAACTATAAAAAGAGTTGAAATGTTTCTTGCTAAAAGAGATGATAGTTATAAAAAAAATTTCATTATAAACAAAACTTATTGTCTAAATATTGATGAAGTTTTAAGCAAAATAGATTTTGATAAAATTTCAAATGGAATACCTACAAAAAAATTTCATGGAGATTTACAATTTGATAATATAATCGCAAGTGAAAATAAATTTACTTTAATAGATTGGAGACCTGACTTTGGAAAGTCTGACGATATTGGAGATGTTTATTATGATTTATCTAAAATTTATGGTGGTATATTACTGCCATATAATATTTTAAAAACAGACGAATCAATATTAGAAGTAAAATTTGAATCGGAAAATGAAATTGAATTAAAATTATTAAATCCTCAACAAACTTTAGATTTAAAAATGTATGAATCATGGTTAATATCTAAGGGATATGACTTAGATAGAATTAAAATGATTACAAATATTATATTTTTAAATATGGCTCCATTACACAGTAAAAAATTTGGTAATTTTTTATATTTCTATTCTTTATATAGATTTTCAAATGAAAATAAATAAAGACACTAAAATATTTGCTTCATTCTCTTTAAAAGCAGGCAATAATGGTTGTTTGTTTTTTAATAAGAAATTTAAGGAAAATAAATTAAACGCAATTTACAAATCCTTTTCTGTTAAAAGTATTAAGGATGCGGTTGAAGCAGCTAAAACATTATCATTTTCTGGATTTGCAGTTAGTATGCCTTTTAAAACTGAAATTTTAAAAAATGTTGATGAAATTTCTGAAGAAGCAAAAGAAATAGGAGCAGCAAATACTGTTATTATAATAAACAATAAGCTAATTGCATATAATACAGATTACATTGCAATACAAGAAACATTAAGAAACATAACAAAAGACATAATAATAATTGGTAATGGAGGATTTTCAAAAGCAGCACAATATGCTTGTAAAAACCTAAAAAAAAATTATGTTATAATAGATAGAAATAATTGGAATGTTCTAAAAGACCTAAAAAATTGCATAGTAATAAACTGTACTCCGGTAGAAAATATCAAATTTAATAAGTCACAAAAAATAACCTTCATTGATGGTGTGCCTCATACTAAATCTGGAAAAAAATTAGCCAAAATACAAGCAGAACATCAATTTAATATTTATAAAGAATTAATATGAATCCAAAAATATTTATAGGTCCAATGTCAAAAAACATTGTTGACTCAATAATTGAAATCGCAAATGAGCAAAAAGTTCAAATTGGCTTAATTCCATCAAGAAGACAGGTTGATTATAATGGAGGTTATGTCAATAATTGGAAAACAAAAACATTTTCAGAATATGTTAAAAGCAGAACAAATAATGTATTGTTAATAAGGGACCATGCCGGACCTTTACAAGGAGATAATGAAGATGAAGGATATGATTCTATGAGTTATGATTCTCAATATATGGATATTATACATGTAGATGTATGGAAGAAATATACCAATATTGAAGATGGCATAAAAAAAACAATAGATTTTATTAATTTTTGTTATTCAATGAACCCTAAAGTATTATTTGAAATTGGTACTGAAGAATCAATAAGAAAATTTTCTGCTGAAGAATTAGAATATTTAATATCTGAACTAAAAAAAAGATTAGATATTAATGTATTTAATCAAATAAAATATGCAGTAATACAATGTGGTACAGGCTTATTAGGTAATACTAATTTTAGAACTTTTGATGAAAGTAGATTAACGTCTATGATTGAAATTTGTAAAAAGTATAACTTATTAAGCAAAGAACATAATGGAGATTATCAAACAATTGAAATTATTCAAAACAAATTTAAATTAGGATTAAATTCAATAAATATTGCTCCGGAATTTGGCAAAATAGAAACTGAAGCAATATTAGATTTTACAAAAGATGATAAAGAGTTTTTTGACTTTTTTTATACACTATGTTACAAGTCTAAAAAATGGGTAAAATGGGTAAACTCTAATTTTAACCCAGAAGAAAACAAATTAGATTTAATATTAATATCTGGACATTATGTTTTTTCAAACATTGACTTTCAAAACAAAATTAATAATTTTAATGGAATTGATTCTTTTATAAAAGAAAGAATCAGAGCTCGACTAATTGAATTGCTTTCAATTTAATGAATAAAATTAAAACTATTATTTTTGATTTAGATGGTGTTTTGGTAGAAGCCAAAGAAATGCATTATGAAACATTAAATTTAGCCTTATCATTTATAGGTAATGATTATAAAATCTCTAAATCAGAACATCTTGGAAAATATGATGGTCTTCCAACAAAAAAGAAATTAGAATTATTAACCGAAGAAAAGGGGTTAGACCCTAAATATTATGAATATATTTGGATTGAAAAACAAAATCAAACCATAAATTACATCAAAAATAATATGATTAAAAACATTAGACTAATTAATGTTTTAAAATCATTAAAAGAACAAAATTATAAAATTTATGTAGCATCCAATTCAATAAGAGAAAGCATAAAATACATGTTGTTGTATACTGGACTATTAGAATATGTTGATTTTTATTTTTCAAATGAAGATGTAAAAAATCCAAAACCTCATTCTGAAATTTATCTAAAATCTTTTATTCATTCAAATTCTAATCCAAAAGAATGTTTAATAATAGAAGATTCACCAGCTGGATTACAAGCAGCAACAGAATCTGGAGCTTATGTTTTGAAAGTTAAAAATACAGATGAAGTTACCTTGGAAAATATATTAACAAAAATCCAGGAAGTAGAATTAAATATTAATCACAATAAAAAATGGGATGGTTCTAAAAACTTCACAATCTTAATACCTATGGCTGGAGCCGGTTCAAGATTTACACAGGCTGGATATACCTTCCCCAAACCATTAATTGAAGTCAACAACAAACCTATGATTCAAGTAGTTGTTGATAATTTAAATATTAAAGCAACATTTGTATATGTTGTACAAAAAGAGCATTATGAAAAATATAATTTGAATTATGTTCTAAATTTAATTACTCCAGGATGTAAAATTATACAAACAGAAGGTATAACAGAAGGTGCTGCTTGTACTACCTTGTTAGCCAAGGAGTATATTAATAATGAAAATCATTTAATTATAGCAAATTCAGACCAATTCATAGAATGGGATTCTAATAGATTTTTTTATTCAGTAGAAAACGACAATATAGATGGGCACATATTAACTTTCACATCTACACATCCTAAATGGAGTTTTGTAAAAGAAAATTCAGAAGGATATATAACTGAAGTTGCTGAAAAAAAACCAATATCAGATATTGCTACGGTAGGAATTTATTGTTGGAATAAGGGCTCTGATTATGTAAAATATGCAGAACAAATGATTAGTAAAAACATAAGAGTTAATAATGAATTTTATGTTGCTCCGGTATATAATGAGGCTATTTTGGATGGTAAAAAAATTAAAAAATTTAATATTTCAAAAATGTGGGGACTTGGAACGCCTGAAGATTTAAAATTATTTTTGGAAAAATATAATATATGAAAAAGTATAATTTAAAAGACTTTGAAAAAGGGTGGTTTATAGGTAATTTTAAACCAACTATATTAAATTCAAAAAAATTCGAAATTGCCGTTAAGTATTATAAACCAGGAGAATCGGAAGATTCGCACTATCATAAAAAAGCTACTGAATATACTATAATTGCAAAAGGTAAAGTAATGATGTTTAATAAAATTTTTAAAAAAGGAGATATAGTAAAAGTCAAACCGCTTGAAAAAACATCTTTCATTGCTTTAAAAAAAACAATTACAGTTGTAATTAAAACTCCAAGTATTACAAACGATAAATATTTAAATTAATGATTTTTATATCTCATAGAGGTAATTTAGAAGGTAAAGGAGGAGAAAATTTAGAAAATCATCCAGATTATATTAACAAAGCCTTAAAGGAAGGATTTGATGTTGAAATTGATGTTTGGTTAATTGACCAAAATAAATTATTTCTCGGCCACGATGAGCCTAAATTTGAAGTTAATGAATCATTTTTAAGAAATAAACATCTATGGTGTCACGCTAAGAATGAACCGGCTTTAGAATTAATGTTAAATCATGGCCTTCATTGTTTTTGGCACCAAACAGATAAATATACTTTGACTTCTAAAGGTTTTATATGGTGTTATCCAGGATCTCCTGCTTTAAAAAATTCTATTGTTTTAGAATTTAATAAAGAACTATTACCTGATTATATTAATAATTTATCAAAAGTAAGTGGAATTTGTTCAGACAACATTAAAATGATAAAAAAGAATTTTTAATATTTTATAATTTCTAATTTTTATTTTAAAAAATAATTTGTATTTTAGCACAAATTATAAAAAATG
>ERZ724522.752-NODE-752-length-19676-cov-4.652566_pt1 | contig 19676 bp, 44 predicted proteins | sample MGYA00376055_ERZ724522 | MGnify/ENA primary metagenome ERZ724522 (study PRJEB28724, sample SAMN07190884) | wastewater metagenome | isolation source: effluent of sewage treatment plant in Hong Hong | place: Hong Kong | collected 2016-03-17 ... | reverse complement strand
GTCGGTGGTAGGGCGCGAACACTTCGAGCAGGTGGGATGCGTCTTGATGAACTCCTTGCGCCGCTGCTGCCAGGCGTACCCATACCCACGCTGTGTTGAGCTGCCTCGCCTGTCGTCATAGAGCCGCACCGACTGGGCCTCTGGATTAGGCACGCGCTTGTGCGCAGGGCAGCGGCCGGTGGAGGTGAGTGCCGGGCACCCTGAATGCGTGCATGGTCTCAGCGGAAGAGTGGGCACTATTGCTCCTTCCCCGCGTCCAGGGCGGCTTGCTCGCTGTATTGCCGTAGGAACTGCGCGTTAATGTGTAATGTTTGGTGCGGCCCTTTGTCTCCAATCGTGGCGTGGGCCAAGACCTCTTCACCGATCTCAATCACGATTCGCCCGTTCTGATATTTGCACTGCAGTGGAATTTCGCTCACGTCCGCCCCTCCTTCAGCTTGTGCGTGGCTAGTAACAGCTCTGCGAATTCTGTCATAGCCTGATCGTATTTCTCATGACAGGCCCCGCACATTTGCAACCTGTTCGGCTCATGAAGCCATCGCCTACAGTCTAGACAGATCCCATGGATCGGGCCGATTTCCATTCGCATAATGTCGGCTATCCGTAAAATCATGTTGAATCCGGCACGTGTACATCATATACATTTATCGTATATTAGTGTTGACAACGGGCAATGGAGTAGGTATACTCCAATCATGATGATTGACGGACACACTAACCAGGAGGCGATCATGGAGACGATTTTCTACACTGCGATCGAGACGGCCCCGGCGGACTCTGTGCTGCATGCAGTAGGTGCCGCGAGTGAATCTCTCGCGGCCATCATCCGACATGCTCATACGAGAGGATATGAACTGGTCCCATTCGAGGGGTGGACAGACGCCCACGCCAAAACAGGTCAAATCCAGGCCAACACAGAGAGAATCAACGACCTGATGGAAACTCTGGAAATTCGGCGCGGTGGGATTCCTGGAGAATATCGGTACTATCCCGTAATTGCCGACATGATCCCCACTCGTCCAATGGAGGATGATGAGGGATTGGCCATTATTCGTAAATTCACATCGTAACGCATGCTCCTCAATCTCCCAGGCTGGACCATCGACCGCACGGAGGAGACGGCTCGCGATCTCCTCATTGCGGTCATCCCGCCTACGCCAGATATCACCTGTCAGCACTGTGGCCACCAATCGCCCTACGGACACGGCTCGGTCACTCGTCATCTCGCCGATTTGCCCATCCGTAAAAAGCGCGTCCGGCTGGTGTTTGACCAGCCTCGATACCGCTGTCGCAATGAGCACTGCCGCCGCACGTTTACCCTCCCGCTGCCTGAGGTTGATGAGTCGCACAATATGACCGTGCGGCTGCGTGAGCACATCCTGGAGGACATTGGCCCACGTCCCTATAGTCACATTGCCGAGGAGGTCGGACTGAGCGAGGGCACGATCCGCAACCTGGCCGCATCCGCTGAGCAGGATAGACCGACGCCGGAGACGCCTCGTGTGCTGGGGATTGATGAGTTGTATCTCGGCCGTCGGCATCGCTGCATCCTGACCAACATCGAGGCTGGTACCGTGCTCGACATGCTGAGCGGGAGGACCTACCGACAACTCCTCGCGCATATCAGCGCCATGCCTGAGCGGCAGCGGATCGAGCTGGTCACGATCGACATGCACCGGCCCTATCTGACCGTCGCACAGGCCGCGCTCCGTGGCGCCACGGCGATCGTGGATAAATACCACGTCGTCAGCATGGCCAATCTGGCACTGGATCAGGTCCGCATTGCATTGCGACGAGAGATGCCGGATCGCACCGCCAGGATCTTGATGCGGAGTCGTTTTTTGCTGCTCAGGCGACTCGTATCGCTGTCCACCAACGAGAGGATGATACTGGAGACCTGGCTCGACCAGCTCCCGCAACTGCGCCATGCGCATGCGGCCAAAGAGGCGTTTTTTGAGATCTACGATACGGCCACTGATGCTAAAACTGCGGGAGATCAACTTGCCGCATGGCGCGAATCGCTCAACCCCAATACCGCCAGGGCATTCCGCGAATTGTTGACGGCGGCCAAAAACTGGGAGCCGCACATCCTGGCGTATTTCGATCATCGCTATACCAACGCCGCGACGGAGGCTATTAACGGCATCGCCAAACTGATCAACAAAATGGGACGCGGATATAGTTTCCGGTCGATCCGCACCAAGATTTTGTTCACCGCTGGCGTGCGCAAGCAACGCCTCCCGATTTTCTCGCGCACAGGCTGGGAGGATGACCGCATGGGCATGGTCATTGCGGAGCCGATCGCCGATTACGGCGCAGACATTTCCACACTGCGCCGCATGCTTGAGGATGGTCGTTTGTAGCATCATTTCAACATCACTTTACGGATAGCCCAAATTGCCAAGCAGTGAGGCACAGGGAGGCTATAATCGAGCCACCCGTTCTCTCCCCATCGCTCTAAAGACATCGCGAGTCCGTATGCCCTTGGTTTCCCGAGTACGGTCATGACAGAGCTTACTTTCATTTCTGGGTCCATAGTATCAAGCATAATGATGAGATGCTGTACGTTGACCGGATACCCCCATTTCACCGACCCGTCAGGCCAGTAATAGCGTTCATCTGGTTTTTCCATCCCCCACCCCCTTCTCGTCCTGCACGGCCTGCGCGAGTTGTTCAAGTTCATGAATACAGCCTGACGACTCGTTACGTTGAAGCCCTCGCGCCAGTCGCATCTGCCCTTCGCTGATAGCCTCTTGCTCTGAGTAAAACTTCTCTCGCTCACGAAGTTTTTCTATGCTTTCCTTAAATGCCGCCACCCGCCCCTGCTGCCGGTCGGTGGGCGTGATGGGGCCGAGAAATTCACCATCCATATTGCCCAACGACCACCGCAAGTTGGCACCTTCTACAATCCAGTGCTTTGGTTCGTAGCCTGGAACAGCAATAACCTCGACTACGGCCAGGCTTCCCACTCGCCTCAACCAGTACCAACCAGCCTGATTCACTTCCTTTGGGCGCGTCCACCCCGCCTCAGTCATGATGGAATCCCCTTCTCCCATTGAAACTCTAGACGCGCCTTTTCGATCCATTCCGGCTCAACCAGCGCCTTCAATGCCTGCTCAAGATAGTATTGCTTGTGATGCGCTCCATCCGTCGTCAGCCCCATCAGCAGGGCCTCGGTGACAGGCTTCAACTTGCCCCTGATTTCATTTGCTTCCGCCTCAGTCATGGGGCACCGGCCTGGCGAGCTTAACGGCTCTCCCAAACCACGAATAAAACTCGTCAGCCGTGCTCTTTTCCCATGTGTCGAGCGTATCGCTAATTGCCGCTCGAAGTTCTTTATTCTCCTCCATCAGATCGCGCAATAATTGCTTGATCACATAAGGGCTGATTGATTCAAATTGATCAAGGACCAACTCAGCCACAAGAGCGTTATTTCTTCGCCCTACCCCCTCACTCATGCCGCGCTCCTTTCGTGGGGTTAGCTTTCATGATTTGCCGCCCGATCCATTCCGCGACTTGAGGGACGATGGCGTTGCCGAGTCCTCTAAGTCGGTCCACCCTCTTCAGTGCCATCTTTTGAGTGCGTTCAAACGCCCGAGCTCGCTTAAGCAATTCGCGCTGCAGGTCTTGTGTTTCGTTGAGTGGCGCGGAACAAAAGGCTTCCCACAAACAGCACAATCCTTGATCTTTCGAGATCCTTTTCCCCAGGAGCCATCGGCTTTGTGTATCTGCGTATGGCAGGGCTGACAGACAATCACGAAGTCCTCTGCGGTATAGGTCCGGTGATGCCTCTGCAACTTTTCGATGCTCCCACACATACAACAAGATTCTCCGGATAAGGACTTGAGCCGTTGCGACTGCTTGCGGATTGTCGCTGCATTCATCTTCTAGTCCTCCAATGATGTCCAATTCTGCGGATAGCCCATCAACCACTCTACCCACGTCGGGTTCAGACTGCCACCAGCCGCTCCGGCTAATTTGCATTTCGCTTTCACCTTCTCCCAGTTCACATTCGCCCATGTGTCCTTGTGATCTCGCGCTTGCGGAGTCGGCCATAAATTGTGTGTCGCCATCATCCCCAACGATGGCCCCCCTTTGCTGGAATGTCCCCCTTTGTGTTCGGTCGCTCTTGGAGTGGGCAATAATCCAGACCCGATCTCTCCGGTGAGGGGCGCCAACGGCACTTGCTGGGAGGCAATCCCATTCCGCATTGTACCCGCTCGCGGCCAAGTCTCCGAGAACACGTCCCATGTACTGGTTAGTAAGGAGACCTGGGACGTTCTCCACGATGATGAATCGTGGTCGAAGTGCGCGAATGGCTCTGACGTATTCACGCCAGAGCCCTGAGCGTTCCCCGTCAATCCCTGCTCGCTTTCCGGCAAAGCTAAGGTCTTGGCAGGGGAATCCCCCGCAGAGCACGTCCACTCGGGGAACAGTTGCCCAGTCGATGGCGCGGATGTCTCCATATCGCTGGACGTGCGGCCAGTGCTTGGCAAGGACGCGCTGGCAGTAGTCGTCGATTTCAACTTGGAATGTGATTTCGAATCCGGCTCGTTCAAGCCCAAGGTCAAACCCTCCAATCCCAGCAAATAAACTGCCGACTCTCACGTTCACCCTACAATTCGCAACTCTCGCTGTGCTTCTTCCCACGCCCGATTCAATTCGCTCATCGCTTCATTGGTCCCGCCATTGTCCGGATGTCGCTTGACGGCCAAGGCCAGATAGCGTCCCCTGGCATCTGCATAGGTCGGCGTGTTCTCAAATCCCATGACGTGGCGCCAGTCGTTGGGGCTGGGATGATCCCGAAATCTGCTTCGGGATGATCGACGATTCCAGCGTCTGGAGCGGCACAACCACCTCAGGCACGGACACCCTCAACCCATTATAGCGCACGAACCTGGCAATGGATTCTCTTCAGTGGCGTGCTCATGCCCCCACCATTTCCCATCCGTCCGCCACGGTGATGCGGTTCCACGGATCGGGCGCTGTGCGGCCTTTGCAGGCGTCGCAGATCCGGTGCGTGAGGTCGTTTTTGATGGCCTGAAACACATGATCCGGCCCAGGGCCGAGGCATGGGCGCTCTTCCGTCTCATGCACCCGCAACACCGTGCCGGTATGCGATCGGCTTTCCACGCCAGCCGCGGCGCAGGCTGCAAGCCAGGTGACGAATCGCTTCCTGATTCCTTCAGCTGAATAGATGCCGTGTTCCCGATACGCTTCCTGATTCACATAGCCCAGCTCGGCATGCACGCGGCGGATGTCGTCGAGCATGTCTTCAGTCGCAATCTTGCGCACCCCTCCCACGTTCGGCATCGTCACTCCCCCCATGTTAGGGCTTGTTGCGTCGGCTCCGGCTTCGGCAACATCGCCCGCATCGTCTTGAGCAGCCGCGAGGTCGAATAGAACCGATGGGCATACTGTTGAATCGTCGCCCGCAGCTCGGCCTCCGTCACCGCCCAGTAATAGCCCCCACCCACCGCCGCCGTGCTGCTCCCGATCGGATAGCCCAGCTCCACCAGCGCCCGCTTGATCTGCTGCACCCGCCGTGTGCCGTTCTTATCGCGCCCGAACCCCATCCGCTCCGACACGTCAGGCAGCGAGATCGCCCGGGCGAGGCCGGTGTGGTTATGCATGATGGCCAGCAGCTTGTGCTCGTCGTCGGTCATGCCGTTTTTACACCTGCTATGGTCTCCCCTTCACCACGCGGTCATACATCACCAGCGAGGCCGCCACCGAAAGATTGCGACAATGCTGGGTCGGGATCTGCACGTTGACGGCGCCCTCGATCTCTGGCACTGATCGATCCTCGCCCCCAAAGACGTAGATGGCGCGCTCGGGATGACGGAACATTGGCAAACTGAGCGAACCTCCCACCTCCACGCGAACTATCAGCGCGTTTGCTGGCAAGGCTGATAGGCATGAGCTTAGGTCAGGGAAATGAAAGCCCGGCACGTTTCGAATGGTATACTGGGTGTCTCCCGTTGCGCGCTCGTAGCGCTGCCCCACAGTGCAAAGAAACGCCCCGCCGCAGTTGCCGAACGACCGCACCAGAGTCCTCAGATTAACAATGAACTTCGGCTGATAGATCACGATCCCAAAATATCCACGCATCTAAGCCTCTAGCGTCTTTCTGTTGTCGAGCAGCCACTCGCGCTGCGCCTGCACCCGCAGCAGCCGCTCGTCCACCTCGGCCATCACCACGGAGAACCCCCGCGCTTTCACGTCGAGGCGCAGCTTGCGATGGGCCATATAGGCCCGCCATTTCGTCCGGCACGTCTCGCACAACACCTGGCCAGGAATCGCCAGCGCTTTACAGTGCGAACACTTTCGAGGCTCAGTCGGCTGCGCTTCTGCGATGGTCGTCTCTTCAGGCATTTCGCTCCGCATGTCCCCGCAATTCACGCACCGCGTCAGGTCTGCCGATGATGTCCCGTCGTATACCGTCTCTCGCACCAGTAGCCCATGGCAGCGGGTGCATCTCACGAAAAGGTCACTTCCATACGCGGGCCCCGCCCATCGTCCCAACGTTTCACAATATGCTTCTCGTAGATCACTTGATCGTTCTCGACCAGGGCGTCACACAGGCCCTTGAGAAAATTGTCGGCATCTGGCTTGACCAGGTGCGGCGCCCCGACCTTGCTGGTCTTTTGCTTCATCGGCCAGGTCGTCGGCATCGGCAGATACACCCGCAGTGTGAGACTGGTAGCCTGCGTCAGCACCATCTTCTCGCGCAGGTTGGCCTGGAGACGCGCCGCGTTGCACCAGTCGAAATACCGGCGCAGATATTCGGCCCGCTTCGCGTCGGCCTCGTTGCGGAAGGACCGCTTCTGCGTTAGGAACTGATCACGACGGGTCATTCTCGGCTTGGCCATCGGCATGCCGTAAATCGTCACACTCAGCATGCCGCCACCCACGGGTATTTCTGCACCAGCTCCGTGACCTGATCGGCCCCGAGCTTCAGCATGGCGTTCCGCAGGTTGCTCAGGGCGGTGGCTTCTTTGTCTTTGCAGTCTGCCACGATCCGCTTCGGCAGCGTCGCCGCGCGGCCCAGCTGCACCCGCAGCGTCGTGATATTCCCGATCGCCTTCAGCGCATCGCACAGCGGTTGCCCCAGCGCCGAGGCCATGTCGACCCCCTGTTCCGGCAGCGCATGCTCCGTGCTGCGGTGGGTCGTGGTGCCCCGTTTCGGCAGCACATAGCCGCAGTCGCAACTCGTGCCGGTGAACCAGCTGTCACACGTTGGGCATTGCATGCGGCACCCCCAATTCGCCGAGGTACTGTTCGAACTTCGACGGCCGGAACAACGTGTCAGGCCTCAGATATTCCCGCATCTTCGGATCGTCTCCCCACTTCAGCTTCCGATTCGCAATCACCTTCCGCACCTGCTCTTCCGTGTAGCCCTGCTTCAGCAGCGCATGCACGGCTTTCAGGCTCACGGTCGGGTCTTTGTTGGGCTTGCGGGCCTGATAGTTCTTCCCGGCTTTCCGGTTCAGAAAGGCCAGGAGGTTCTCGGCTTGCTCCCACAGGGGCGGCACCGGCAACGGATCGTTGGCATGCTCGCTGCTCTTTCCGGATTCCGGAGGAAGAGAAGAAAAAGAAAGAGGGATAGGACTCGTCTTCGAGTCCGTTTCCGAGTCCGTCTCCGTATCCGGTGGTCCGGGCGCATCTGTGCGCGGCTGCGCACAATTGTTTGCAGCTGTAAGCAAAGGCATACCGGAAGGGGAAGCCGGAAGCGGATCAGGGTACTTCGATTTCTCAGACCGAGGTTTACCTTGATGTTCGAACCATTTGAGAAAGCAGCCATATCGCCGATCCCCCACCTCGTAGAGATCGATCAATTTCTTGGCGACCAACTCGGCGAGGGCCTTTTCCACCTTCTCGACGCGGATGGTATCCATCAGCGGGAAGCAGGCCGACCGCACAATCGAGCCGCAGGCCAGAAACCGCCCGTAGTCGTCCGCCGTGGTGATCAGGCGCCAGAACAACCGCTCGGCAAAGTCCGACACCTCGTTGAGATTCTTGCTCGTCCTGGCGCTCTCACGGATCCAGCGGTTGGGCATTATCGAGCAACCTCCACCATCTCAACCTGGCCCGCCTTCGCCTGGTCATACTGCTGGATGCCCCACACGAGCGCATAACAGCACCAGGTGAACGAGAACGTGTAGTCGGAGAGGTCCCACTCCCAGCTGTCATCGATGTGCTCACTCAGGGCCTGCCGAGCCTCAAACTCCGAGTCATCGAGATACCGGGAGACGGCATCGTAAATCTCCCGCCGCTCAGCCTTGCTCTCGACGTCCTCCCGCAGGTACCGCAGCAGTCTGCCCTTGGCGATCTCCGGCACGTATTCCTCGATCTTGCCGTGCCGGTCCTGCGCCAGCACCTTTTCCGCCCAATAGCCCAGGTTGATATACAGCTCGTCCGGGTGGCGGTCCCTCGGCTTGTTCCTGAAGAACTGAAACATGTCCTCGATGCGCGAGAACACGTAGGTGCCCATGTCGCCCGTGTAGCAGAGATGCCCAGGCCAGGTGATCAGATCGAACATGTACGTGGTGCTGCCTGGCTCTTTGAAGCGAACATGCCGGAACACCCCATCATCCCGAAGGATGGTCATCTGCAGGGCCTTCACATCGCCGAGAAATCGCGCTTGCGTGCACGTATCCGTTCTCATGCCGTCAACTCCCGAAAGCGGTTCAAAAACTCAAGCTCTGCTTCAGCATTGGTCATGGCGCGGGATTCGTTCCGCCGGCGTTTCGGCTGGGCCGAGCGGAGCCAGTCGTGCTCCCGTTGCAGCTGCGCATGGTCGGCCCTGGCGACCGATGGCGGCATGGTGGGCGGCAGGCTGAACCGCACGCACACGGCCCGCATCACCCCCGCCTCAATCTGTCGATACTGTTCCCCCAGCGCCGTGTGGTATTTCAGCGGACTCATCATGTCGCCCAGGTAGGCCTCGCTCGCATCGTGCAGCAGGCCCCAGAGCGCATCCTTGGGCGGCACGTCGAGGCTCACCCAGTAACTGTGCTCGGCGACGCTGTAGAACTCCCGCACATGGCCGTTATACCGGCACAGGTTCGACAACGACCGGGCGATGTCGTCGATCAGGATGCGTTCAGGATCGGGCTCCAGCGGGTTGAAGGCCTGCCAGAGATAGGTGCGGATGACTGGAGAGGCGTCACGCTGGCTCATCGTTCGCTCCACGGTCTCCCCAGAAATGATCGCTTGGCTTTCAGGATCATTTGGTTGAAACCCTCTCATTTCTGCCTCTATTGAGAACAGGATTACTTGGTTGAAAGGCGCTCATCCACCTTCTTAAATCCAATCACCCAAACCCATGGGTTCGCGTCCCAACTGCCAGCGCCGTTGATGGATTCCCAGAGCCAATAAAACCCACCTTTGAAGGTTCCAGAGTTGAATATTTCCCCATGAGAACCAAAACACACTCTTACAGTACCTACATGCTGAGACTTCCTTTGCCCACAATGTGAGCATGGTAGATTCCTGCTGTAATCATCCGGTAACGGATCTCGCCTAGTAATCCCTTCCGCCCTTGCATCATCTTCACTGATCTCCTGCACCCGCTCGACGCGAATCTCTGTAATTTCCAGTACCGTTCGGCACGCCCAGCGCGGCATGTGGATAGAAGGAGTCCACTTGATCTTTGGATAGTTTTCGCCTTTCATCCACTTTTCGTATAGCGCGACATCATCGGGGTTCCCTTGGTACATAAGAGCTTCTTCGCCAGGAAAGGCCCATGGCTCCCGCACCCAGAGCAGATCACCGACTTTCCCGTATGGGCATGGCATCATCACGTAGGCTGGATGTTCCGCACTTCCCATGTCCTCTCGAACCCTGGCACACCATCCTTGCTGATGCTCAAACCAACTAATCTCAAGCGGTTGCGGCTTGATAATCCTCCGCGTCATCGTCTTGGATTCGTTATGGCACTTCTGGGCGTTGCCAGCGCTCATTAGTATGGGAGAAAATCTCTCAGCTATACTCTTAGTCATGGACTTCCTCGATTTGGATGGATGGGAAACTCGTAGTGTGCGGAAACATCGTCGCGCCTATCGCGTCCAGGCTTCGCCCATTGCCCATCGGGACGCCTGCCCGTTCTGCAAAAGCCCCAACCCGTACTACTTCGGGATTCGTCAACGGCTGTGCCGAGACCTCCCCATGCACCCAATGCTGGGCACAGAGCGACCGCCAGCAGGGCCCGCAGAGATCATGGTCTTTCAGCGTGTACCGGCCCGCCCGTTTCGCCTTGCGGCTTTTCGGCGAGCGCCGGGCGTTGAGGCTCACCATTGCTTCCCGCTGGCCGCAGGACGAACAGAGCGGATGCGAATGGCGGATCGGATCCCGATGGCTGGTCATGCCGCGCTCCGTTCTGCCCGCTCCGGCTGGCGGATGAAGCGCTCCACCACCAGCTCGGCGAGGCGGTCTTGCTCGTCTGCCGACCAGCCGCTGGCCAGCGCCCAGGCCGTCCGCAGGTTCTCGTCATAAATCCGTTGCTCGATCGGGTGCATGGCGTCCTCCGTTACAGGCCCAGGCGGGCCAGAAGATTGGCAGCTCGATGTCTCGCCGCCGTGCTCGCACTGCCCCGGCGGGCTTGCGTGCCGCGTGGCACGCGGAGAAAGGCGTCGGGTTTCTTGTTCGTGTCGACCGGAAAGCCGATCCGGCCATTGGTCAGGCGCATAGGCCGCCAAGCCCGGAAGTCGAGATGCAGCGTGTCTCTCATCGGCCAGCCTCCGGGCAGGGCTTGTGTGTGGGCCAGGGAATTTCGGCTTGTGGCGGCGGCGGATCGCAGACATCCCAGAGCAGGTCGTGCACCCCGATGCCCCGCCAGTAGTGCATGATCAGCGCCGCCAAGAGGGCCGCGAGAATGATCCAGGCTGGGCGAATCATGCGCGCCTCCCCGGACGCACCGTGCCCGCGCTCGCGCACCAGGGCAGAAAGCGCACCCCCTCTTGATAGGCTTTCACGCGGCGGCGCTGCCAACAGTCGAACAGCAGGTTGATCGTGGCCGGCAGGCAGACCCCGATGGTGATCAGCACAAGGGCCAGCATCATCGGTGCACCCCCCGGTCGCACACCCCACCCCGCGGCGCCTCGGGCATCGAACCCCCGGCGAGGCAGACCCCCACGGCAATCAAACCGATCACCAGCGAGACGCCCCCGAATCCCCCGAGAATCACCCCCGCCCAAAACTCCGAGACCCGCTGCACCAACACAATCAGGCCCACCACGACCGCCACGGCCCCCAGCGTCAACACAGTGGCGAGCGCATCGATCACCGCCGGCGACGCCATCCCCGCTTGATTGGCCTGCAACTCACGGAACCGCACATTCGGTCGAATCGTCTGACTCATTTCTCCGCCTCCTTGCGTGCCAGCCGCGCCGCCACATGCCGCTGAATCAGCAGCGAGGCCCGGCTGATAGTCATGCCTGTATGGTCGTGCAGATCCAGGGCGAGCAGCCCCGGCCAGAAGGTGCGCAGGTCATCGGTGGGCAGTTCCGCAATCCAGGCCGCGACCCCATGCGCCCACACCTCCAGGTCTGGCACCGTGCCGATCGTCCAGGTGGCGATCTCCTGCCGGATCGCGTCGAGCGCCTGAATGCGGCAATCGCACCGGTCGACCCCTGGCAAGGGACGGCCCAGCAGCGACAAGCCCGGTGTGGTCGTGGGTTCGACAATCGTGTCGGAATCATCCGACGCCGAGTCCAGGGAGGCCCCTTCTTCCGGCAAGCGAATCGTGACGCGCTCAGTGAGTTTTGGGCGGGACATGGACACCTCCCTGGTTAGGAACGTTGAGACTCCGACATGGCCTTTCGACCGGCTTCCAACACACGCACCGTCTGGGCGGATAGCGTCCGACCGTCCCCGTGCGCCTCCTGGCGCAGCCATTTGTCTAGGCTCTCAGGAAGGTACACGGTGAAGGGCCTCGCCTTTCGGTCACAGACTGGTTTTCGTAACGTTCGTTTCATGTATACATGTGTACATCGTCCCTTGAAACTTGTCAATAGGTATTTACAGATAATTTAGAGAGGGCGTATGCTCGCACTCATGGATGCCAAGACCCACAGCGCAAGTGTGCGGATTCCTGCGGATTTATTTGACAGGCTGGAAAAAAATAAAAGGCGAGCAGGAGGAGCATTCAGAACAATCAGCGGGGATTTTTAGGCGAACTCGGTATGGAGTTCGTCAAGGTTCTCTTCATAGCGGCGGCCCTTCTTTTGCTCCTCTATTTCGGCGTCGATGATTTCGCGAGGAAAGTGGTTCAAAAATGAGGCATGGGCTATCTACAAGGAACAGGGCGCTCCGGCTGAAAGCTAGAGAGCGCAGGATCCCATCCTGGCCGGCCATTACTGATGAACGCGGAATAGGATTATTAGATCGGCGAAGGGAGGCGGGTTGCCAGCATGTCGATGCTAAAAGATGCACCAGAGGCGGAAGTCCAGCGTCTTCTGAATTTATTTCCGATGAAGATTTTGAAAGCACACTGGCCAGAACATAAGAGCCTTAATAAAGATGAGCTGTGTGCTGCGGTTGCGAAGCAACGAAACGTGGGCTCGATCACAGAATTTCTGACCGAACACGTGAGTTGCTGTAGGCAGCATGTCTATATCTGCAAGACGGGCATACCGCACTCTTCCGCCCCAAGCTTGCAGTTTCCATCAGGAGCCAGGATTTGGGAAGATGACAGTCAAAAAGATGAGCGACAGAGTCTGCACCTGATCAGAGTTGGGTTCAAGGTATCGCTGGTGGATCCACCTGCTGAGGACGTCCTATATTTTCTTTGGCCCATTTGGTTAACCTGGAGAAAAGACTACCTCATCCTTCGATGCGTCACTCTTGAGCCCAAGGTCAAAGCACATTTTGAGGGCCGTGACGCAATCGAGCGAAGCCGATCATGTGATGAGCCAGAGGTACTGAAGACGATAGCGAAAGAGCTTGATAAACCGATCAGAACGACCGATCTTCACAAGGGTGCCAAGAAACTCTGGGCCACAGACTTTATGGATGCAGTTAGGGTAAAATATAAAAAAGCACATTCAACCGCAACCGAGGTCATGGATGAGAAAAAGGGCATCAAAAAATCAGACCCTGACCTCTATGCTGCGCTGCAAAAAGAAGTGTTGATTAATGTGCTGTTTGAGCTTCCAGAACAGGAGAAGTTCAGCGTCAGTGCGGTAATTATTGAGCCCCCAGAAGGCCATCTGGTGTTCCCGCGTTTCTCCGACAATCCTGGTGATACCGATCATGTTGTTCGAGAAATTCTTAGGTTTAATTAGCCGGTTTGTTCCAGGCGGGCCGCTTCTTCGAATGCAAGAAAAGGTCGCGGAACTCAATCCGGAAAAGATCTACATCGAAAATGTCAGACATCTCCTCGACGTTTCTGCACCCTCGGCGGAGAGGATTTGTGAGACCGCTGTGCGGCAGGGTGTGTTTGATCGAGGGGTAGAGGTTTTAGACCCCGATGGGAATGTCGTACTCGCAGTGGTAAAACCGGACATCCTCCCCACCACGGTCAATGTATGGGTCGAAGAATCAGGGAACCTAGAACAGGTCGAGCGGATGACCACCGCACTGAAGCACCGAACTTTCTATCGCCTGCATGACCAATCAGAAACCCGTCTCGCTTAAACAAGCACAAGCCAACGAGATCCTTCAAAATACCCATTTGAAGTGGGTAGCATTTTACATGATCGTGCCATTAGGCATTGCCATGTATTTAGGGACAATCGCTGTCTTCTGGTTTGATTAGAGCAGGCGCACAAGCGCGTGCCGAATTCAGAGTTTCTAGTGGAGGCGGTCCGCCTCTATGTGGAATTGGCCGAGACGTTTGGGATTAACGATGATCTCCAGATCAAGGAAACCATCGGCTCCTATCGACCGGCACACCTCGTCCATGAGAAGCCTCTAGAGAAGAAGAGGCACCGCCCCCCTTCCTAGCAGGGAAGCACGCCCCAAAGGTCAAGAAAGCATGAGGTTGGAATTTATAGGGCGGGTAACATTCCTGAAACCATCATCCTTGTATTGCAGAAATTTATAGTGCTGTTCGTTTTGCGACAGGATAACCGCTTGAATGCCGCTATTGGTGAAGTCGAGGAAGCGTTTGCAAAATTCTATATAGTCTTGGACGGTTTGGAACCGCTCCTTGTCAACGGCGTGTTCTACAAGTTTTTTTAACCTCATCTAATGGATTCCCGCCGCTCTGCATTTTTTCGGTCAAAGGCAATCCATTCTTCCTTAGTCATCCGCCGCACTTTCTTTATCCTTTGTATTGCCCATTCGTTGTATTCGTTGCTCATGTCACAGCCCAGCCATTGCCGCTGCAATTGCTCGGCGACAACAAGGGTAGTACCTGATCCGGAAAACGGGTCAACTACCACATCGTTTTCCTGTGAAGAAGCTAAAATAAACCTTCTTAAAACTTCCTCTGGTTTTTGAGTCGGGTGTGGCGTTGATTCGCCCATACCGTTGCAGGTGGTGGGTATATCAAACACGTCTTTTGGTTTCGCTCCCTTTGGGTTAGGAACCCAGTTATCGCGCTGTTTGGCATTTGCGCTTTTGCCGTAGGCACTAGTGGTTGCCTGAGGATGGGAAGGATATTTCAGGGTGTGGGAGCCGTAGGGAATACGCACATCATCAATATTAATTTTATGGTTCTTTTTTCGCAGGTGGATGATGCTCTCATGTGACCTGCCCCAATCATTCCCAAGATTAGCCTTGTTTTTGTAGTGCCATATCAACCAGCGGCAGCTATCGAAGTATTTAGATGCAGGGTGCTTGAGGTCAGCGAGGATTTCTGAAAACCCGCAGATATAGAGGGAACCTGTAGATTTTAAAACTCTTGCCGCTTCTTTTATCCAGATTAGCGACCATGCAATGTATTTTTCCTGACTTTCAAAATTATCCCATTCCGCCTTTTTTATGTTGTAGGGCGGGTCAGCAAAAACCATATCGACACTTTCGGCTTCGAGCGAAGCAAGCCACTCTAAGGAATCGCCTTGATACAAACTCCCATGGGAATTTTGCCAATGGAGCTGAAAGCCGCTTTTAACAGGCGTGATGCGTTCATGCCTGCACGGATAATGCTCTTTCAACTCAATGATTGTCTGTTCCATATGTTCTCCATGCGATAGGGGAGAACTTATAAAATTACTTGGTATCCATCAACTTAAATTAGGGGCGTTCTTTTCTACTGTGTAACCCGCTGTTTCACAAGTGGTAAGTTTTGAAACATTCTAGGAAACCTCTAGAATCCTAGCGCAAGAAAAAGTACTTAGGGCGGATAGCTAGAGCCGTTCAGCCAGGCCCTACGATGGATATGAAGCTCTTTCAACGGCGCAACCAATCCGGACCGCTGCTGAGTTTTCGCCCCGTGCGCGGCTGCGGAAAGTGTGGCATTTCGATCTTGGATGGTGGATACTGCGCCGCGTGCCCGCCCCCCGACTAACCTATTCACGGAGGTTGTATGCTCGCTCCCCTGCTGTCCCTCGTGCTCCTGCTGCTCGGTGGCTGCATTAACATCACTACGCACCTCACACCGGAAAATGCGAGCGTGAAACCGCTGGCCGAAGGCAGCCAGTGCACCTACATCATTCTCGGACTGTTTGGGGCTGGGACGAATACGATTGAGGGCGCGATGGCGAGCGCAGATCCGCCGATTCAGAAAGTGCGCGTGGCGCGGCTGAATGTGTGGCACTATTTCCCGCTCCCCTTTGCGGCCACCTGCCTGGAAGTGGTGGGAGAGCCCGCCCCCGGAGCCAAACCCTATGTCGCGCCGGAGCCGATCAACCCGATGAACCAGTGACGAGCTGACCCGCTAGTCCTTCGGCGCGCTCAGCCGGCGGATGTCGTTCATGACATGCTCGTTATTTCTGCCGATACACCAGCCGGAAATCACCGCGTCGTAAGGCTCGGTGTCTAGCCGGGCGACCAGGTGTCCATTGTCGTAGACATAGACCTCCTGGTCCTGCGTGATCACCCACTGATAGCAGGGCCGGTTAGTCGCCGCGGGCGGCGCGGGCGGCGTCGTGCACGCGCTGCAGGTCAGCATCAGCAGCATTAAGCTCATCAGCCGTGCGCGCCTGTTTCGTCCGCTCCAGGGCTCGTTCGCCATCCGCTTCAAGGCTGGCCTCCTTTCTGGTCTGATCCCCCAGCACATAGCGCCAGGCCTTCAGGATCAACGTGGGCACGTCACTCCAGGGCATCAGGGCATCCCATAGGGAGGCTCGGGTGCCACCGCCTTGACCGGCTGTGGGACCGGCTGCGGGTCCTGCGCGTGCGATTTATTGGCATCCTTGGCCATACGCGCCGACAGCCCGGTGCAGAACGCGCCGATGAAGACGATCCATTCCTGCGCGTTCTTCGGCCAGTCCTGGACGATCATCACCTGATTCAGCACATCGAGCAGCAGGATGAGTGACCCCAGATAGCCCGTGATCGGGCTCGATCCCCCCAACAGTTGATGCAGCCATGCCATATCGACGCCCTCCCCTTCCCATGCGAGCCGTTGATGCACTACTGCCGGCTCTCCGTGACCGTCTGCGCCCGCCGCTCGACGAGTTCCTTGGCCCGTTCTTTGATGTAGAGCGGTAGCCCCCGTTTCTCTTCGTTCGACAGCACGCTGGAGAGAAACACGTTCTCGCTGGTGCGCGTCAGGTCGGCCAGGGCCGCGCTCATGGCGTTGTGTTCCTGCCGGAGCGCAATCAGGTGTTGCGCATGCTCCGCCTGGATCAGCATCGTCTGCTGGTTGGTCATCCACGCCCCATAGAACGAGGCCCCGATGAGCAGCAGCGCCAAGAGCACATTGATCACCACGCCCCCGGTCGCTTTCAGCGTGGCCGGCCCCGCGTTCAGTTCAAATCCGTTCCCGTTTCCCTCGGCCATCGCGCTCCTCCTGTTCTCGTTCCTTCCGAAATGGACACCGATACACTGCATGGTGGTTGGCCTCATCATGCGTATAGGTCGCCCCGCAGCGCGGGCAGCGATACGGCCCTTTATGCCTCACGAGCATGTTGCACCTCACTCACCGGCAGAATCAGCCCCAGGCCTGCCAATTTCAGCCGCCATCCTGGTTCTTCCACGTGACCTTTGTCACCGGGCAGGTAGGCTCCGATCGGGTCGCCCAGCGGGTCGAGGCCGCAATTCCAGGCCAGTTTGTAGAACGCCAGCCAGAACGCTTCCCCCGGATCCCAGTCGGGCTGTCCGTCGAACGTCACCGGGATGAGGTCCACCCCGAGCGCGGCGGGCTTCCCATCGGCCCGCACCACCACGTTATGCGCCGAGCTGCCCGGCTTGGCCTTCGTGACGACCTTGGTCGGCTCCACGATCTCCCATTCCCCGGTTTCGCGGTTCATCGCCCGGCCCTGTTCAAAGAGGGCCATCTGCTGCGCCACCGAGCGCCAGCCATGCACCACCAGGAGCTTGCGCTTCAGTTGAATTTCCGAGAGATCACAGAGCCGCAGCACCGCCCCGCGAATCACGGGCGAGACGCTGTCGAGGCGTTCATGGTGCAGGTTCATACCGACCTCCGTTTCATAACGCGAGCACCCCCTGGCCCAATCGCTTCACGGTCATCTCGCAAAAATTTTCATTGAGTTCGACGCCCACATACTTGCGCCCCAGCAACTTCGCGGCGACTGCCGTCGAGCCGCCACCGTTGAACGGGTCGAGCACGACCTCTCCAGGTTGCGTATGCAATAGGATAAAATGGGCCGCGAGTTCAGGCGGCTTTGGCGTGGGGTGATCGCTCTTGCTAGGAATGATCTTCGGAATATGCCGAATGATATTCTCTATTCGGTCGGTCTCGTCGTACCACTTGCAAGCAGCCCCAGGCTTTTGCCCGACGAGGACGGTTTCATAGCTTCGACGATAATGCCACCCCATCCCCATAGGCCCTTTGTCCCAGACCACCATTTGCTTGAAATCCAATTCCTGATCCATCCAGAGTGACCAGCGCGCGAATTGCGGATCCGGACCGCCGCCGCCGCAGCAGCAGCAGCAGCAGCAGCAGCCTCCATGCCGAAGCATGTCGGCGGCCTGCTTGAACAGCCACTGCGCGAGGTCGTTCGCCTCCGGCCCATCGTTGGCAATGGGCCGCGCCAGCGATGAATCCGAATCGCAGGGAGGGCGCCCCAGCGCGGCCTCCCAGCGATGAATCAAGTCTCCGCTGTTGTTGTTGTGTCCATACGGTGGGTCGGTGAAAATCATGTCCACCTTGTCGAGATGTGGCAGCACGTCCCGCGCATCTCCGCAATACAGGACGATTTGCCCATCATCGAAATACGGCCTCGGCCCACTCATACGGTCGCCCTCCGTTTGTTCAGCGTGAGCACGTCGGCCCACAGGCGGGTTTTCCAGTCGCGGGTCGTCGCCGATTCATAGGCCCGCTCCCGCGCCATCGCCTGATTGAGCGCGATGGTGTCGTCGATGCGATTGCCGCAGGCCACACAGGCCAGCATCCGCAGCAGCGGACGACCCCGCCTCCCGAGAATGTGTTCCACGCGGAACAATCCGCCGCAGCGGGCGCAGGTCATGGGCTGCACCATGGTTGACGCTTCTCCCCGTGATAGGGTCGTGCATAGCCCTGCTCCAGCATCCAGGCGTTGATGTCGCGCCCGTCGATCTCCAGCGTGGCATCGAGGCGGAAATAGGTATCCCGCTGCACCCGCCGGAGCGCAAACGTGGTGCCCTGCCGAACCACGGTCATCAGTGCCGAGCGGGCCATAACGGCCTTCGCGATCTCGTTCGGGCAGGCGCCCTTGAGTTCCGGCGCATCCAGGTCACGCAGCCGGATTCGCAGATGCCGGCCAAAGACCGGCGGCACGCCCTGCACATTGACGATGATCGTATCGCCGTCATACACCCGCACCACCTCGACCGATTCCAGGTCATCGGCCCAGCCCGTACCCGGCAGCAGCAGGAGGATGAGGGCCAGCAGGGCCCAGAGCCGTGCCGTCACTTGATCACCGCTCCCGGCGACTCGAAATTCGTTTTGACGGCTTGATTGCCCGTGACGGATTGCGTCATGCGCCCGGCGTTCTGATAGGCCAGGCCCAGGCCGAGCCCCATGGCCAGCGGCACATTCTTGACCGCCCCTTCCGCCATTTCCCGCCCCGGCGCCGTCATGGCGATGGAACTCGCCGTTTCGACGCGGGTGTCGTCTTTCGGGCAGAATCCGTCCTTGAGCTGCCAGCAGTAGGTGACGCGCTGCCAGTTCGGCGCCCACCAGTTCCTCGAGTGCGCGTCCTGAATGTATTCGTTCCCCATCTTGTGCACCTCGATCACCGGCGCGCAGGCCCCCATAAGCAGCACCATCCCGAGCAGAGCGATCATGGTCAGTTGTCGTGTCATAGTGTCCTCCCGTTATTGTCGAACCTGCCGCGTCAGGGCAGGATCCCCACTGCTGGATTGATAGGCCCCAATATCCGGCGGCATAAAGCAGGGCCGCCCCCGAGCGTCTTTGCAGCCGTTGGTCGCCCAGATGCCGCCGCGGCGCAATCCCGACGACGGGTCGAGCCGGAAATCGCTAGGCGAGAGAAACATCGGGTTGAGCTGCACCTCGGTGCCCACCTGCGCCCGCGCGTTCCAGCCGTTCAGCGTGGCGTCGGGTGTGCCCTGGTAGCGCCACTGATCATCGTTCAGCGCATGATCGGCGTCATAGTCGTGCCGGT
>ERZ724522.751-NODE-751-length-19684-cov-27.882419_pt1 | contig 19684 bp, 19 predicted proteins | sample MGYA00376055_ERZ724522 | MGnify/ENA primary metagenome ERZ724522 (study PRJEB28724, sample SAMN07190884) | wastewater metagenome | isolation source: effluent of sewage treatment plant in Hong Hong | place: Hong Kong | collected 2016-03-17 ... | reverse complement strand
AGAGGTCTTTATAAAGGTACTTCCAAAGGTCACGTGATCACGAACAATTTTTGCTTTTTTATTGAAACTTCCAAAACTTCAGATTCCAAACATACGACTCGATGATACAATAGGCAAGAAGAAGAAGTAATTTCTTAATTAAAAAGTAATAATGGAAAGTTCAACATACAGTCTAAACAACTTGATAGATGTAGAAGCAAATCAAGTATCAGCACAAACGATTGACTGTGATAGTATTGGTGTGAATTCGCTGACAGCGCTTGATATTGAAACAAAAAATCTAACAATCAATCAAACAACAAGCACACACTCACTCACAACAACAAATCTGACAGCAACAGACACAAGTACACACACACTCAGTGCTGATACCGCCACGACAACGACTTTGGCAGCTACAGACACGGAAATAAGTAACAAATTAAAAACAAAATTACTAGAAGTGACAGACATATCGACAATAAAAGAAGAAAAATGCGAGACACTCACAACAACCACAAGCACATCACTCACAAACGTTACAATCAATGATAAAAAAATTAATTCAATTATCATTCCGGACAACAATAGCTCGACGTTTGTTACTGATAATGCTGAGCAAACACTAACAAACAAAGCAATCAGTAGCGGTATCATAACAAATTTTCCATTAGAATTATTGGACACGAGTTTAGTAAATAAAATATTAACTTTTCTCTCACCCATACAAGCTTTTTACGATATTAATCGTGATACTGCTTTCAAACTTTTGAAGCCTTTCATTATCGACAATGACTTGGGTGTAGCAGTGAACATGGATTTGATTTTAGCTCCAATTGCTATCAGCGCAGGCTATTTCTCGAATGAGTGTGGTCACCCTCTCTATTCTGAAGTAGGTAGCAAAAGAATCGTTGAGATGAAGCTAAATTATGATCCAATCAGTGGAGACTTGAGCACAAGTAATAATTTCAAAGGACATTTTGTTGATACGAGCTACAGTAAAAATAAATTAATTTTTTCTAATAATGATAGCAAGCTAGATGAAACGAGTCTGCTGTATGACGTGAATACGAGCAAATGCACGATGGCTGATCTCGATTGCAAAGATGTGACGTGTGCTTCTGCTACAGCGACAGGACAAATAAAAGGATCAGGACTAGCATGTACTAATTTTATTGGCGGTCACCTCCTTTACTCTGAGCCAATCACACAGCTGATCAAAGAGCTTCCTTTCTTTTACGATCCTCTTGCTGGCTTCTCATCTTCCTCAAAATTATCAGCGAGTGAAATTTATTCTTCTCTTTTTACCAATCCTTCATTCATCAATGGAAAACTATTGAAATCCTCGAGTAATCATATTATTGAAAGCGCGATTACGATTGATAATAACGATTTGACGACTGTTGGTGCTGTGCAAGCGAGTGAAATAATTGCGACAAATTCAATCATCAATTCTAGCTATCAAGGATTGCGAATGTTAATTTCTTCTGCTGACAAAAGAATCATTGAAATAACAATACCAAATTTTAACCTGCCAACAACACCCATCCCTTTAGATCCTGTTTTGATTGCTCTTCCTATTCCTACTGATTATTTGAATTGGTGGACATATCAGTGGTGGTTGAGCATGCCAAAAGGATTAACAGGCGAAAGAGGAGAGAAGGGAGAGAAGGGTGATAGTGGTGAGAGTGGAAATAATATTATTACGATGCTAGCGAGCGCGACAGCTGGTGTACTAGGAGGAATGCTTGGTGCGCTGGCTGCTTTTGATCCTCTTGGTCTTCTCCCTCGTCCTCCAAATCCTCCTGCTATCAGCGCTGACAGTTCTGGGAATTTGGCTGCGAGTGGAGGAATGTCTGCAGCAGGTGATATAACAAAATTAGGAGAAGATGGATCAGAAGTGTTCAAAGTCAATGGAAATGGGCTCATCACATCATCAGCAGGCCTAACTACAGCTGGTGCAGTCTCAGCAAACACGATAGCATCCACTAGTATGACAGCAACCACAATAGCAAGCACAAGTCTATCAGCAGCAACAGCAACAATCGCTTCACTTCAAATAGCAAACGAATTAACAGTCGCAACCACACCAAGCACGACGACAATCACTCAAAGCACAGCAAACGCGACAGATATCAACGACCACACGACTGCAAAAAATTTAATGATAAAGTCAGCAGACAAAGCAAACGGACAAGCAGCACATCTAATGTTAGAAGCAGGAAACAGTAGCAGTGGAAGCAATGGAAATATAATCATGCAATCAGATGTTCAGTCGACGTGCAGAAATTATTTTCAATCAATTCAAAGAAACACGATAGAGCTAACAGAGAGCACAAATTTACAAAATTCTCTGTACTCAGTCATCATCGCAAAATGTCAAAAAAATTCAGACGAAAAGAAACAAGATGAAGATATCACTATCACTCTTCCCGTTTTGACAAGTATTAATAATGGAATGCTGTTACACATAGTAAAAAGTTCAAATTTGAATGCGACAGGAAAAGTTATTATTGTTGTTAGTAATATTTTAAGCGAGCAAATTGATTACCTGCTGACACAGATTACACTTGACTGTGATAATGATAGAATAGATTTGATAGCTGATAGTAATTTAAAACAATGGTTTAGTCAGTAGAAAAAAATATCAATAATAAAAATAAGAATCAATGTCAAAATATATTACCTCGCTAAAGACAGCAAACTTGACCAGCTCAAATCAAACAAATTTAAATACTGTGACTGCTTCTGGCATAATTTCATGTGGCAATGGGGTGTCCGGGACAATTCAGAGCACATCACAAACCGGGGTTCTGAATATTATTGCCCCCACTGTGTCAGTACAGGGAAACTTGAGTGCATCATCAGTAACTTCAGCGACTTACAACGCAACAGCGGGGATGTCGCTGACTGCAGCCAATGATCAAACGATTAGCAGCACGTCAGGCAACATTTCAATTTCCGCACCAGCAGCAACAAAAACAGTAACGATCAGCAGTGCAGGTAATTGCTCTTTAAACACAGTGACGGTCAGCTCAGCAGGAAACACAAACATTCCAGGTACATTAACAGTAGTTGGTGGCAGCACACTAAATAATTTAACGATCCCAGTAAATAAAACATTAACAGTCAGTGGAAATTTAGTCTGTAATGGTCAAATTCAGAGCGGAGTAGTAGAAATAACCACCAACACAAGCATCACATCCAGTCATAATATTATTAGTATTAAAACAAACGGAAGCTCAGTCACTGCGACACTTCCATTGGCCAGTAGTTCAGCGGGTATGACTTTCACAATCATGAAGAGTATGACAGCAGACGCAAATTCGGCTATTGTTACTTGTTCTGGTTCTGACAAAATTGATAATTCGATTACCAGTTACACGTTTGGCGCAAATGGTGACAAGCTGGTCGTCTATAGCGATGGTGTTAGTGCTAATTGGTGGACGGTCTGAAAATATTCTCAATAATAAAATAAATAAAGATGTCACGAGTTTTTACAAATTTAAAATCATCACAGTTAATTGTCACGGGAACGACTCAAAGTTACAGCTATCTCACAGGTTGTCTCACGCTGAATGGAGGGATCGGAATTGCAGGCGCACTATGCAGTCAGGGCTGGTTAAATACGAATTCTGGACTGTACAATGCTGGTCCATCAACATTAGCAGGAGTCGTTAGTTGTACGAACACTAGTGATTCGAGCGTACAGCTTTCAGGAGGCATGGGAATCGCAGGCAACCTCTACGTTTCGACTGGAATTATTCCTTCTTACCTCTCAGCTAGCACTCTTCTCTATGTCGATGCAAATAAAAAAATATTAAACGCATCCATAGACACAAATACTCTTTCTTTCTCTTCAGGCAGTCTTTCAATCAAACCATCACCTACATTAACATCTTTGACTACTTGGTGTATAAAGACCATTTCCAAAGATGATCCTTATCCAGTAGTCAGTGACATGTTTAAATTATCTCTAACTGGCAATAATTCTTTAACTCCATACGGGTCAGTACTTAATGTTAATGTTAATAGCGATATAAGAAACGTGTCAACTTTAACAATGCCAAATTTTTTTAACATGTCTTTAAGCGGATATATACAGCCAACCAACACTGGAAATATAACAAATGTATACAATCTGTATTTAGATGGTTTTACTTCAGGAACATATATAGGAGTAGTAAGCAATGCATATAGTTTGTATGTTGGTGCTCCAAATTGTGGTGCTATCAATCAATATTTAGCCTGGTTTCAAGGATCAAGTTATGAAAATCATATGGATGCGCGAGGCTATGTCTATTTGAACGGACCGCTCACACTCAACAATACTTTAGTAACAAATGTTAATAATTTAAAAGTCTCTTCTATCGGGCTGTCAGCAGGCTCAAATTATACAACACTGCAAGCATCATCGACTATTTCATCATCATATAATTTAATAATGCCAGCAAGTCTTCCTACTAGTAGCAATCAAATTTTAAGCTTAGACCAGTACGGAAATATGAGTGCAGGAGGAGACGTTTTTACGAGCGGAAGAATAGGAATAAATTCAAATAGTTCATTTCAAAGTGATACATATAACGATGACTTGCAAATTGGGAGCTCACCAACGACTGGAGGAATGGCTATCGCGATGAATAATACATATATACGAATGAGAGAGATAGCTGCTTACAATCAAATGAGATTAGGGACAAACATGAGCACGTATAGCGTACAAGACAGTGCAACCTATCCATCATGGGCGCTCTACATGGGTAACGATTGCTACAAAATAACAAGAGCACCAGCAGGAAATCCAACTGAATATACATTTTTTAATATTGATAACGCTGGTTATGTTTCGGCAAATAATATTACTCCTAATGTTATTCAAACAGTTTCAATCGGTGGAGCTCCATCAACCACATCTACATCATGGACTATTACCGCTTTTACTGCTAACATTCAACCCAAACGAACAACGTCACGAATTAAAATAACGTTTACAGGTGTCATGTATGTTCCAGCGAACGTAATCGGAATGGCGACCATTTTTAGAAATTTTACTGAATTGTCAGGCAACAGCAATGGCTTTAGTGAATATTACTTGAACTTGTCAACATTTGGACCTTGTAACATGACCTACTTAGACTGGCCTCAAACGACTAGTCTTACCTCATACACAATTTATATACGCTCAGGCACGGCAGGAAATACAGTTACTTTGGGAAGTGGTGGAATAACTACAGTTCTACTACTAGAAGAGATATACATGTAAATTTTCTCATAGTTATAAATAAAAACAGAAATGGGAGTGAAAGTGAAGAAGCAAAAACGCCTGGTAAAGAAGAAAAAAATCAAACGCAAGCAGGCAATAAAAAATGATAGATTTAAAAATTATGAAAAGGTCGATGATATGCACAAAAGAATGTGGTCAAACTTCCAGAATTACATCAATCCATTAGAATTGAAAATCAGAGAATATGACAGTCAAAATCGAATTAGAGACATGGAGCAGCAAGCTAAACAACACATGCAAGAAACATCCCACTTAAAAAAAGTAAATGAAGTGCAAGATAGAGAAATAAGAGACATGAAAGCAGAGATGGATCAGCAACAAGAAGAATTAAATAATATACAGAATGTGAGTAAGCGATATGTTGATTACTTTACAGGAAGAATAGATGAATTAGAAGATGAACACAATCCACTCTTATCAACGAGAGACAGAGCGCTTCTTACAAATGATGTAATTAACGAAATTGAAAGTCAAGATTCAACACGAGTGCATGTTGAAGCTACAGCCAGTGCTAGTAAATCTCCAAGATCATCATTAGCTCAGGTAGCACTCGCACATGCACAAACACCCATCAAACAAACACCAGCAGAAAAAACGCAACCACTGCCGACGATGGTCGATTTAAACACGAGAACAGTAGCAACACTGCCTCATATGCAAGGAAATTTAGATAATTTTATTCATTATGCGACACAATCGAAAGTAAACAATGAGCTTGAAGACATTAAATCTGATCTGAATCGTTATTCAAACGTGGATGTGTGGGCGCAAAGTAATAATGCTTGGAACGCAAAAAAAAAAGAAGTAGACTGGTCGAAAGCCAAAAAACAATTAGAAGAAGAAGGTAAATGGAGTGAAAATATGAAATGGCCTAAGAGCTTATTAAGAAGGAAAGAAATGATGAATAATTTATTATCGCAATAAAAAATATATTATTACAAAATATAAATAACTATGGATTGTAATAATATGGAGGAAAAAAGTGTATTATCACTTGTGACTGATTACAAAAGCGAAGATGATATGAAATCAAAAACAAATTTAGAATGGGAGAGGTGCAAGACGTTACAAGACTGTTTTATGTGGCACTGTGCATACACTCCACGCATTCCATTAGAAATTTCATGGCTCATTGCAAAGCTAGAGGCAGAAAAGTATGGATTTGATGACACTGGTGTAAATTTACTTGAAAAGAAGCTAGAGGAAGAGAAAAAAATGTCACGATCAATGAAGCGTCAAATTAATGCTCAATGGGATCGAGTTCAAAGGCAAGCATATAAATCAAAGACTTAAAACCCCAAACTGCGCTGTAATTGAAGAGGAGTCATATAAAACTTTGGTGCTTGACGTGATTGATCTTGATCGTCACTGTCGTCGTCATCACTGCTATAATATTTTTTCACTTTGAGTTTTTTCTGTGATTTTTTCTTGGGTTTTTCCTTGGGTTTTTCCTCTTCTTCAACTTCACTCAGAGACTCTGTATCCTCTTCACTCTCTTCTAAATGCTTATTGATTTGCTCCAATTCTTTACGCATTTTATCATTCTTACTTTGTTTGTTGAATTTGTCTTTTAATTTTTTCTCAATTTGTTTTTCCAACAATTGCTTTTGCTTTTGCTCTAATTCTAGAGCTAGCTTTTTTCTCTCTTGCACTTTTTCTTCTCTGATCTTTCGTGCACGTTCGAATGCCTCTAGTTGTTTAGCTGTGCGTTCGCGTTTAGCTCGAGTCGGCGTTGCGTTTATCTTCTGCACCTCTGGTTTTGATGTTTGTTTTTCATCCTGCTCAGATTCACTGTCTGATTCATGTTTAGTGCGCTCAATTGTTTCTTCTTCCTCAATTTTAATCTGCTTTTTTCCTTTCTTGTCTATTTGTTTCGACATGGTTCGATTTTCTTCAATATGATATTATTTTCTTACAAAAGAAAAAAATCGAAGGAAATCGAAAGCTGATAGTGTTATTGATGAATGATTAATTGATTAAAATTATGAAAGAATTGCTGGCTGTCAACGATATAGAAAAGAAAGTCATGAGGCCCTTGAAAACAGTGCTTAATGATAGCATCGAATATAGGACGTTCAACGAGAATTAGATCATCATACACAGACTGTATCTCTTTTTTGTTCGTGTTTGTAAAGAAGAAGAGAGCGCTGCATACCTTTCTTATTTCTAAAGGAATTTTATTATATACCTGACTAACAAGTATGATAGTAGCATTGATATGACGTCGATTATAGCACAGTTTCAAAAACTCTTTTTGATTTTTATTTATACTAGCAATTACATCATCAAAAACAAGTAAAATGCGCTTTCCCTCTGCATTTCGTTCTTTCTCGATGATAGCATTAAGTTCATCAAAATCAAGATCAGGGAAAATTTGATCATCCGGTAGATGAATATTACGTGAAACTGTTCCCAAACTAGGACTGAAAATATAAATTTTATCGAATTGCTTGTAATACATTTTCTTTCGCCTGGTCAATAGATTGAGAATTAAATTTGTTTTGCCACTTCCACATGGTCCATTAACGATTAAGAATGCGCAATATGGTATCTCAGACAGTGGCCACTCACAATTAATTTTGCCATCGTTTTTACATTTGAATCCCTTTAATGATATCTCTTTGTTTTCCACTTCATCTATTTCAACTTTACTCGCATTCATATCTGATATATTAATATAAATTAAGAGATATTTTTATATGTATCGATTGAATAGCAGATATAGCAGCAAATGTTTATTAATTGATAGCGCTTATGCAAGTAGCTACTTGTATGACGGTATCACGACTGCTTTTACTTATGAATTCGAGCCCATAAGCTGTGAGAACGATCATAGTTTTCTTGTCAGTTTGAATTCAATTAGCATACCAAGATCATGGTATGGAGTCAATCTTTCAAATAACAAACTTGATGTAGTAATGAGCGACAGTGTGGATGAGGTACATGTAAATATTTTGATTCCTCTAGGTAATTACAACAGTCGAGAGCTAGCTGACACTGTGCAGTCATTGCTAAACGCTAATTCTGATTATGGGATCACGTTTAAAATTGAATACAACAAAATAACAAATAAATATGAGTTTCAAATCGCAGCAAGTGAAAATAGAATAGCCACACTACTCTTTCAAAGTGGATTAAATAAAAGTCAAAGTCCACGCAATTTGTTTGGCTTCAATGAGAGAGACGTCATTCTATCGACGACAGCTCAATCTGCGACGATCAGCGATAAGTGTGCTATGATGAATGAGTCACTGGTATTATTTTTGAAGTGTTCCCTAGTCAATAACATGTATACAAGTAGCTCATCAATCGATAACATATTAAGTAGTATACAAATCAATTCTAATATTAATGGAGTAGTCACACAGAGCGACATAGCATCAAATCGATTTCTTATTCAAGAAAAGAGTATTAATCGAATGAGTTTTTCATTAACCGATCAATACAACAATATAGTCAATCTTAATGGTTTACATTTTTGTTTTGTATTGAAATTTGATGTGATTAACAATATTGATAATCAAATTTTAGGAAACACGAATGTGCGTGATGAAATGACAAAAAATTTTGATGCGACCAATCTAGGCATATTAAGCAAATACAAAATTAATTTACCCAACCCATATAATCCATACGGTCCAAGTCCTGAATATGTGATGAAAACACTCAAACAGTTGATGAGAAAGAATAAAAGGATTAACAATAAAAAAATGATCGATGAGAATCTTAATTTCCTCTTCAATTGAAAAATCTCTATGATAATAGATAAAGCAAAATTAATTCCCATTTTCAAAATGTTCAGCGGTATATTTCAAAAGGCAAGGGAGATCGGAAGCAATTTCTTCCATCTCGGTCAAAAGGCAGTAAAGAATCTAGCACACTTAGGAAGGAAGGCAACTCATTTTGTGCACAGTCAAGAATTTAATGATGTGGTTGATGCATTAAGTAAAATAAATCCTGCGATGGCACCAATTAAGACGATGGTGCAAAAAGGAGTGCAAGGTTTGCATCAAGCTACAGGTAAAGTAAAACAATTTGATAAGATGTTCAATTCCACGCAAAATGCTCTAAAAAGATGGGACAACACTGATGCATATCATCATGGACAGAAACCTCATTCAGGATCAAAATATCAAAATACCATAGAGCGCACGCCCAAGCGCATTGTATCATCCGTACACAATGATGGTAATGGATTTTTCGGATCCCTATTTAGAGAAGACCCTGGTAACAATGCACCTTCAACCCGTTCCAATTTATAATTATATTGTTAAGTAATATAAGAACATAGAATATGGACAATTCAATTGATTATTTTCGCCTTGTCATTGTGAAAAACGTTGCTGATGCCGACTGTGTTAATTTTGAAATCGATCCTAAATTAAGTCTTGATGAAAAGTATCGATTTTGTTCTATCAGAGTTGAAAATTTTTCTGCTCAGCTCGGCTTGATCGGGTTTGATGATATGCATATTTGTTTAATGTGCAGTGTACCTCAACGCAATACGATGGATAATGTGGTGTATAATGTATCCAAATGTCTTGCAGTCTTACCTGTGCATACGAGTAGTTTTACTAATGTTAATGTTATTAATAGCTACCAGCACATCGATTTTGTTAATTCAAGCGTGAATGATAAAATATATATACCTGTGTCAGCCTGCAATGGGATGAAATGGAATTTTCGTATTACAAACAAAGATATGAATACGTTAGCGCATTCGTGTGACTGGACTGCAGTGATATCATTTCAATTTTATAAATGAAAATAATTAGAAACAAGAAAAAGAAAAAACAGGACAATTTTTCCATGATTACCAGTCATGAGAAAATTAAAATTATATCTGTATATAAGATAAAATCGAATTATAATTTCTTTCAAAAATGGCAGATGTTCTTGATAACATAAGCACTCGACAACTCCCACATCGCGTTAAATATTCATCTATCACGCCTTTAGCCGTACATGCAAGCTCTTCGGTCAAACGCGTTTCAGCTACCACTGGTGGCCCTTTCAACGATCAGAACAACGTTTCGACGTTCATCTTGTCATCAAGCACTGCAATGATCGATCCGCAAAGCACTTATCTCCGCTTTCAATGTCGAGTAACGCTTAGTGATGTCGGGCATACAATGCGCTTGGATGGAAGTGCGTCTTCTTTGATTAAGTCGATCCGAGTGAGTAGCAAAAGTGGAGCAGGTGACATTAGCTTCATCAATAATTATAATAACCTTTTCAACGTCATCAGTGATGTAACGATTCCAATGAGTGCTCGCACGTCACTTCTCAATATCGCTGAAGGTTACGGAACCACGGTTGCTAACGATTCATCTAATGGAACAGGAGAGGCTTCGTGGACAAACTCTCTTGTATCGACCAAATCGTTCTGTGTGCCTATAATGGATTCGTGCATTGGGCATCTAAATAACCGCTATCTCCCATTATTCCTTACCGGAGATATACAGGTCCAAATTCAATGGTCAAGCGAAGGTTTGTTCTCATCTAGCGCTCAAAGTCCACGTACAGGATATGAAATTTTAAATCCTGAACTGATGTGTGATTTTGTGACATTTGCTGCAGAACCAAATGTGAATGAGCAATTGAAGTCGATTGCGTTGAGTACAGGTATCTATATGCATGTCACTGGATTCCGCAACTATCAAAAAACAATCACAACCGCTCAAGATAATTTCTTGATTAATGATCGATTGCGCTCCGTGAAAAGTCTGATTATCACGAATCGTTTACCCAATCCAACAAATGTGCAAAGAGCGATGGGAAGGATATCGAGGGAAATCACAAGTCTTCAAGTGAAATGTGGTGACCAGCTAGTACCGAGTCAACCGCTTACCGCAACAACCTATGTCGATAACCTGCCCCAACTCACTTTTGAAACATTGAAAGGATTTGGGCGCTTTTATGACACGAGTTTGGTTGGTGGAGTCATCAATTCCACTAATTCAAATATTTCAGCTGCATCAACAAACGCAAGCTGTGGCCGTGCAGTTTTTTCAGTGTCGCTCGACAGTTTTTCCAATCAACAAATTGAGAGCGGCATGAGCTGGCTCTTAAACAACCCCTGTACGATTATGACTGATAGCACCGATGCAAATCAAAATGTATTAATGGACTGCTTTGCATTGTTCGACGCCATTTTATCAATAAAACCAGATGGTACTTTCTCTGTTTCTTACTAAGCAAATTAGACCAGTTCATGACTGTAAAAAAAACTCAGCGAATTAATATCCATCTATATAAATAAATAATATATAGATGGAAATCACATTATCCAAATTAGCCCGTGAACAAGGTATTGATACCCTAGCCAGCATCATCGGCAAACCTGTCCAAATATGTATGACTGTACGCACATCACTGCAGCAGCAATCTACTACTATCGAGGGCATTCTCTGCATTGATATTGATACATGTTTATTTAATTCAATTTTTCCGACCACTATTGACGGCACAGAAGAGTTGAAAATTCCTGAATCGTATAAGAAAATTGTGTTCGCATCGAGTGATTCTAGTATCATTGATAGCGTATGCAAGTCTAAGATACATTGTTTCATACCGACTGATGATTTTTGGCAACTGTGTGTAAATGAAATGAAACCGCATTGCAGCACCCAGGTTATTGATCATTTCACAGCGGAGAAAGAAAAAGCTCAATCGTATGCTACACAGAAAGAGCATATCATTCATACGTTCAATGATATCGATGACCTAATCAAACAGTTGACCGATGTCTATGCAGTGAATTAGTCAATGCAGTGAATGAAAAATATCTATGCTTAACTAATAAAAATTTGTTAGAAATCATCATGAGTTCATCTGCATTAAAAATTGTTTTGCAAGCAATCAGTGTCGTTGGTGCAAGCTTTGTGGAGTACATCGGAAAAAAAATGGGCGTTCATATTGTAGGCTGTATCGTGCCATTTAATACTGGTGTCACTGACCTAGTGAAGCAAGTGGAATCAGAGCACAAGTCTGGCGTGATGTTTTTAGATTTTGATTCAGAAGTAATTTCAGAGCTGTCAGTCGATGAAAAGGCTAAACTTGATAAATTAATTACAGATCATGCGTATCAAAGTGTGAATCGTTTGCTTAGTCCCAAGGCAAATTCTCTATTAGAATCAATTCAAAGCAGTCTTTCCAAAGACGTTCACACTCTCGTTCTCTTAAGCAGTAACTTCCGATTGATGAAAATGCTCGGCGTGCAATGTAAATATTATTGCCCCAGTAAAAAATATACAGAAACAGTCTTACAAACGTTAAAAAATGACGCGCAAAAACAAAAATCAGTGGACTGGTCGCTTGAAATGAAGGATGACCTAGTGGCTGCTAAAAAAGATAAAATAATCGTATTTAATTCGCTAGAAGAGCTCATCAGTTTGATTACCGATAAATTTGATATTAATTTTAAAATCTGATTAAAATAATAATTAAGCATGACAGAAAAGAAAGAATCATTATCTCTGCCTGTCACTCCAGTCACGTCACATACCAACAATGAAAAAATTCCTTCTCCCTTGCATTTGGAACGAGAGCAAGCATATGAAATTGATAAAGATCACGAACACTTTCACCGCCACTCTGATCTGATTCAATGCACACGCTACATGCATTGTTACAATCTACAGCATAAGAACGGATATATCGTGCGCTATGTCTACCGCTGCTCGCCCCTACATGAAGGCGAATGTGTATGCACACGCCTTTGTTGTGACGAAGGCTGTGAGGATCGATATAATACGAGTAAATATCTGAGCGAAAAGAAATAAATTGATTTTTTCCGGCAATGCCAATTCATAACAACGATGATAAATGTTTTGAATTTACTTTTGATGGTAAAAAATTCAAATATTATTATATGGAGAAAGATGAAGAATCGAAAAAACGTGCATATCAAGCAAGCATACGAAAGATGAAAATTTTAGAAGCCACGAGAAAACCTAATTTTGTAAGATAGCACAGAAAAATGCGTTTAATTTGATTTCAAGTAATTTCTTCTGTATTAAAGTAAATAAAAGAATTAAAATCATAATGAGTGTTGAAAATGAAATTCGCGCAAATGCAAACATACAACAAATGCTTTCACAGTTGAAAGAGAAACTGAATGCAACAAAGATGTTTTCAAACAACAAAATTGCAAAAATTCAGTTATATGTTGATTTTTCAATCGATGATGGCAAATTCAAAAAAATCAAAATTTGGCTTAAATGCAATGATTTTGAAGGAGCAATATATTCCAATGGAAAAATATATATTAAAAATTATGCCAAACCGATTACGATTGATTCTGATTCGATGAACATCTTCAAAAGCATTAATACGAAGTCGATGGATTTATTTTACAGATCAGCATGGGCTACTAAAGAATCACGTGAACTATACGAACATCAAAAGAAAGAAGATGAATTAAAAGAAGAAACGATGAATTCATTCATGTTCATTAATTAAAAACAAATTTTGTGTTTTATTTTACTTAAATAAAATATTAGTAAAATAATAATGAAACAAAATGATTTGTAAAATTTGCAACCAGCTTACCAGTCCCGACTATCAGTACAATAAATTTCGTTGCTTAGGCTGTCAAGCAATCAAAGAAAAAGAGCACTGGACAAAATCAAATGCAAAGCGACAGAAAGTAGTTAAAGAAAAGATATGCAGATTCTGTTCTATTTCGTTAACAGACGAGAACAAGCAACCGAATAATCGTGCATGTATTAATTGTTTCAAAAGTGTGGCTCGATCGTACTATAGGCATAACATCAATGACGAAACCAGATGTAGACAGAAAGAAAACAGTGCTTTATATTACGCAATTCACAGGCAAGATATACTAGCAAAGAGTAAAATAGCAAGACAGCAAATGAAAGCTCTGAAAGAAAAAAAGCTATGGGAATTGGACTGCTTCAAGTCACAGTTCGTTAATTATGAAATAAAACAGGATGCATAAAAAAAGTTAGATGTTTTTCCGTGTCTTGATTTTCACAAAAATAAAATGTCATTGAAATAAATAAAATAAATGTCGAAATTATTGAGACGAAACTCAATCAAAAGAGCTGAAGAAACGAAAGAGAAAATAGTTCATGCATGCTTTGGAAAATTATTACGAAAGAAAGGAATTAATATTCAACACAATCGACTATTATTTAATATTCTATTTTCTACCATCGTTAATCAAACGAAAAGTATGAATCGTTAAAAAGATTTTATGTAAGATAGATCTTTCTAATTTACATAAAAACGCGTTTTAAAACCACCTAAATTTATTTCTCTTCTATAAAATAAGAAATCGATTTTTCTAACTCAGAAAATAAGAATGGAAATCGCAAGATATGTGAATAGTATTGAAAGAATACAACCCCAGGCTGTTCCCGCACAGCTGTTATTAGAAAACGACGGACAGCAACAGTCTCAACACGTGAATAGCATCGAAAGAAATCAACCTCAACAACAATACAACGCACTGCAACAGTCACAATATTTGAACCTCAATCAATTTCAATCAGTTCTCGATAACATCAACACACTGAGTCGTTCAAAAATGTTAGATATTGGCAAACAATTCAACATCAAAGCACTAAATAAGAGAGGAGTGTTGCAGCCTTATCATAAACTTAGTGATGAAATTTTGAGAAAAGAAATTCCAAAAGCGATATTAAGTCCTCAAATCATGGATCATGAAGCCAACAAAGAATACGCACGACAACATCACATTCCTGACTGGCATCGTACAAAAAAAGAAGAATTAGCCTTGCTCGTCAAGCAGCATAAAGCAAATCCTAATCCTCCTCAATCTTCACACAAACGCAAAAAGGAACAGAAACGTGTGACACAAATAAAAAAGCAACGAACAAAGAGCAACAATCAGCAGTTATCTGCTATAAGCAATGCACCTCCTCGAATTGAATTGAAAGAAGAAAAAGAAGAGAAAGTATTTGAGCCTGAATTCATTCTAAACAAACAAAACTCTTTCGAAGCCAGTGGAAATTTAATCGAATCAGCTTTCAAAAAATTCTTTCGAGTATATGAAATACAAAACAAAAATGCATACGGATTTGATGATTTTTTAAAATGGATAGAATCAGCATACAAACAAATATTGACCACATGCTTACGTGATTTGAAAGCATTCAAGTTTAACTGCAATATGATTATTACTATGAAAAATGGTGATAAATACGATGAATTTCATATAAAATCTAACAGCCATACAGTAGTCAATAATATCAATATCAATAAAATCATCAAGCAAACATATGATGAAATTCATGCAAATTTTGAAACCTTAAAAACGAAAGGAAGTGGATGGACTTTCGAGTTTGCTGAATCTATGCAATTAAATATAAGTAAATATGTACCGTTTGCGATTGGATCTTGGATCCCATTACCTCAACCTCTATCCTCTAAAAAAGGTATTACAAATGTGATGAATGATGGTGATGAATGTATCAAATATGCTATTGCAGCTGTCGATCATTATGCAGAAATCAATGACAGTCACAGAACAGAAGTATCTCAATATCGCAACTATTTAAATGATTATAATTGGGAAGGTATCACGTTTCCAATGACAATTGAACAATTACCAAAGTTCGAACAACAAAATAACAAATCTATAAACGTTCTTATATATGATGAAGAAGAAAATTTATTTTTACCACACTATCAAACGACTTTAAAAGTTCCATACGATCAAACAGTGTGGTTGCTATTAATTAATCAATATTTCTTTTCTGAACAAGACATAGAAACTTTCAAACAATTCATTCCAGCTTCCATGGGAAAGAAAATAGCAAAAAATTGTCTTCCTTCCATCGGCACTATGAAGTCCCATTTTATTGGCATACACAATTTATCAGCCTTTCTTCCAAAAACAAAAAACCGAGGATTTCGATTTGTGTGCAACAAATGCTTATATTCAACACAAAATGAAGCATTGCTAAATGAACACAACAACAATTGTTTGCAAGATTTGTCTCAAATTTTTGAAATGCCTATTGGTGAAGATGAAACTGATGATGAAACTGACAAAATAATTTCACACAAAAACAATTTCATTAAATTTACTAAATATGGCAACAAACAACGAGTTCCGCTTGTTATTTATGCTGATATGGAGTCTCTATTGCCGCAACTTGAATTGTCGAACAAAAGAACTGAAAAAACAGCCGAGCACAAGCCTTTCAGCATCGGTGTATATTTAAAAGGTCCCACGTTAGAGATGTGTCGTCGAGTAAAAATTCATTTAGATTTTAATGTATTAGAAACATTGGCTGATAAGCTCAGAAACGCCGAAAATGAATTAGACTCTCAAAATATATCTCAATGCGTCATGCACAAATTTTTGATGAACTGTGCTGAAATTCAAGATTTCTACATAGCCATCCTCAAACAAAATGATGAATATAAACAATACTCTTCAAATTCATTCGAAAATGATCGTTTAAACATGTATCGAACAATTTTAGAGTCTCAAGATCATATTTCCAATGATGATTATATCAATGCTAATCAAAAAATGCGCTCTTTGATCAGAGAAGTTCAAGACAAGAATTTAACATGGCGTGACCGTATGACTGAAGACGAAAAGAAAGAGTATAGAGAAGCTACTTTGTGTCATATATGTGAAGAGCCGTTCGATGATACCCAGCTGAAACTAAAAAAAGTGTGCGATCGTGATCCTGTTTTAGGTCAATATCGTGGAGCTGCTCATTGTGAGTGCAATCTTCGTTTCAATTTGAAAAATGCAGGCGGAAAAAAATATAGAATTCCTGTTGTTTTTCATAATGGTGCACACTACGACTGGCATGCCCTCGTTTCTTCTTTAGGTGATTATATTGCAAAATATCATCTTACTGTGAAAGTTGTCGCAAACGATATGCAATCATATAAAATGATTGATCTTGTGAATGATGGAAAAAATCATGACAGCGAGGAAGAACAGAAAGATGAAAAAGATATGAAAGAACAAACACCTATGAGTAGCCTTCAGTTCATTGATAGTTTCAATCATTTAGCAGAGTCTCTCGATAGTCTCGTTGATCAGCTAACAGAACGCAAAAGTGATAAAGATATTCGAGAAAAAATGAAGAAGAAAAATCTTAAAGGAGAAGCCACATTCAAGTTGCTGAGAGCACAATCAGATCAAAACACAAAGAAATTAATTCAATCTAAATTGAAGAACTTTTTGTTTGAGTTTGAAGAGTTCAAAGACAATGAAGAATTAATTGATCTACTAGCACAAAAAGGAATCATGTTTTATAAATACATGGACAACCCTGCAAAATTCAAAGAAACAAAATTGCCACCTCAAGAATTGCTTGTTAATGATTTGAACGGCGAAACTTGCAGTGATGAAGACTATGCTAGAGCAAATCGTGTATTTAATCTTGCTAAATGCCCAACTCTCTTGGATTATTACAATCTTTATTTGCGTCAAGATGTTGTGCTTCTTGCTGACGTCTTCGAAAACTATAGAGAATTACTGATAGCTCAGTACAAGCTTGATCCTGCTAACTATATCACTGTGCAATCACTCAGCTGGGATGCTGCATTTCTTTATAATAAAGATCAAGTAGAATTAATTACTGATTATCATTCATACACAAATTATGAAGGAGGAATCAGAGGTGGAATCAGTATGATTGCTAAGCATCTGTCTGTTGCTAATCATCCTAGAGTTCCTGGCTATGATGAAAAACAAAAACATAAGTATATTGTTTACCTCGATGAAAATAATTTGTATGGCAAATGTCTCAGTGAGCCTCTACCTTATTCAAACATACAAGAAATCAATCCTTCTGATTTGGGTGAATTGAAACAAGCTGAAGCGTTTATTAAAAACTATCAAATTATCGAAGACGTTCACGGACTTTCTGATGGTTTCGATCTTATTGTCGATCTGACCATTCCTCCTGAAGTACAAGATAAAACAATAGACTATCCGCTTTGTGTTGAAAATAAATTGGTGGCTGATGAAGATTTGAGTCCTCTCTCTAAGTATCACAAAGAAAAATTCAATGTCAGTTCTGGTAAAGTGAAAAAATTGATTGGCGATTTCAAACCGAAAAAGAATTATATGTGCAACATCCGAACATTGCAGTTCTATCTCAACATGGGAGTGCAATTAGATAAAATTCATTCTGTTACCTCTTATAAACAAAAAGCATTCTTAAAAAGATACGTATTAAATAATCAACGTTTACGAAAGGAATGCAAAACTGATTTCGAAAAATCTCTGTACAAAATGCTAAACAATGCTCCATATGGGAAAACAATGGAAAATGTGAGAGACTACGTTCATTTCGATCTCGTCAACACAAACGTTCAACCAGAAAAAATTCCAAAACTCACAAAAACAAACAACTTCAAACGTTATCAAATTTTTAGTGAAAATTTTGTTGGAATTGAGCGCTCATACAAAACAGTACGTTTGAATAAGCCTATTCAAGTTGGTTTCGTTGTGTTGGAGCTGAGTAAATTAGTCATGTATAAATTTCATTATGATATCATCAAAGCTCGCTATGGTGATCGGGCACAACTCCTTCTCACTGATACTGATTCTCTCGTATATGAAATAGAAACAGAAGACTTAGATAAAGACATGATGGAGATGAAAGAACATTTTGATTTCAGCAATTACGATGAAGATCATCCTATGTACAGTCTTCATAATCAAGGTATAATGGGTGTGATGAAAAATGACTGTGCTAAAAACGGACACATTCATAAAGTGGCTGCAATCAAATCGAAAAACTATGCACCTTTATTTGCAGATGGCAAAGAGAAAAAGATACTAAAAGGCGCAAAGAAATGTGTAGTGAAAAAGTGCTTACACTATCAGGATTTCGAAAATACAGTCTTGCTTGGCTTATCCACTCACATTACTCAAACAACTCTTCGCTCTTTCAATCATCACGTGTATACTATCCGTCAGACTAAAATGGCTATGAATCCGTTTGATGATAAACGCTATCAATTAGATGGCATTCATACTGTTCCTTACGGTTATTATAAAATCGCTGAAAAGCAACAACAAATCAATGTTAATGCAATAGTCAGTGACTATGAAACTCGGCAAATTATGAACATGGAAATCAATTAAATTCTTCTTATTATATATAAATAAAATATATAATATGAATGAATTAAAACAATTATACTATGATCCAGAGCAAGGTTTTCTGAGTGCAGTTAAACTTTGGAAGAAAGCAAAACAGCTGGGAATCAATGTTACTTCAAAGCAAGTGAAAGAATTTTTAAAACAACAGTCCACGTATCAATTAAATCTAAAAGACAAGAAGCCTTCTGTTTACAATAGCATTAATGCTGAAAAATATGGTGATAACTTTCAAATGGATATTATGATTTACGATCGTTACGAGTATCACAACTACAAGTACGTGCTCG
>ERZ724522.750-NODE-750-length-19696-cov-8.519576_pt1 | contig 19696 bp, 25 predicted proteins | sample MGYA00376055_ERZ724522 | MGnify/ENA primary metagenome ERZ724522 (study PRJEB28724, sample SAMN07190884) | wastewater metagenome | isolation source: effluent of sewage treatment plant in Hong Hong | place: Hong Kong | collected 2016-03-17 ... | reverse complement strand
TCCCAATCCTCAATCAGCAACTCAGCAATCGCGTCCATTGCTTCGTCGGTTAGCTCGACTTCGGCGGGGACTTCGATGGTGAGGGCGTCGGGGTTAGGCATGGGCTACCTCGCTGCTAATAGGTGCAACATGAATTCGCTGCCCCTGCCGATCAGGAAGTAACTCACCGCTGCGAATTGCCTGGACTTCGAAAGCAGCGCGACGAGATTTCGCCACGTCCTTTTTGTCCATTCGGTAGCGGTGGTAGTGGTGATCGCAGAGACCGCGCCGAGTTGCCTGCTTTTCACACTTAAGGCATTCGTTCTTGGCGGTTTTCTCTGCAACAAGTTTTCGCAACTTCGGTATTACTTCGATGTCGCTTGCCATGAATCCCAACCAATCGATGATGAACGCCTCGCGAAAGGTTCGTTTCGTCCTGTCGCTTCCAAGCGTTCTCCGTGTCTGAAAGTGCGGTGAACTCAATCACTCGCAACGCACGCCAAATATATTGGCGAACTCGACACTGTCAACATCGTATACGCAAGATTTTTGCAAAGTACAACATTACGATTGACGTAAGTACTTTGTGTACGCGAGGTTATTGCCTAAAGAAAAAAGTTTGTTATCGTTCTGAAATGAACACAGACGAGCAGAAAACGCGCGAACGGTTTCCGACTTCTCCACAAGAACTGCGGGACTTTTCAAAGCGATTGGCGTACATTGCCGAACGTTTCGCGGATATCGCAAAACAGGCTGATTTGAATGCGAAGCGCGGCAAGACTTGGCGAGCGGTCGCTCCTGCGACAGAGCCAGCGCCCGCCAAGCTTCACGGCTTCCTCGATCCGTCCGGCTGCCAAGTGGTCCTGCAGGTCCATTAGGTGACGCAAGAGGCAATCGCCGTGGTCCATCGACTTACCGCGTGCGTGGTGCAACGGTTCGCCTGGATTGTGCTTGTCGTTGCCCTCTTTCGAGATTAGCGCGAGCAGCGGGATCTGTTTTCGGGTTAGCATTCAAGGCACCGGCGAATCCTGTACTCATGGTGAACTTGGCAGGCGTTCATTGCCTCCTGGGCGCTTGGGAAGTTGAATTCTTCCCACAGTTCGTAATACTCGTTGCGGACTGTCTTAGCCTGCAAACGACACGCCCAGAGGTTTTTTTCCTCTGCAACCCAATACGAAAAAAGATCGTCAACATCCGCCTGCAGAAGCTTCTTTTTCGCCTGGACAAAGTGTAGCCTTCGGATCATGTCACCCCCGTTTCTAAAGGCTCATAGTCAAACACCTTCAGCCCAATCCAATGAGCAACCGCCAGCTCTGCGTTCGCTCCTTTGCTCGCTTCCCAGCCGGGCAGCAAATGGATTGCTTCACAGCTTAGCAGCGCTTCTAGGTCGAAGCCAGCAGCACGGTCCAAGTCGGCAGGTGAGATTACGTGCCAACCCTGAGCGCGCAGGTCGGTTGCTGCGGCGTCGAAGGCAGGGAAGTTGAAAAGAACGCGGTGTCTCATGGGGCCGCAAAGGTAGGTACGCATTAAGGGTGATCGCGCAGTTGCCCGATTTCTGCAGAGAACTCCATTAGCGACTGTTCGCACGCTGCCTTAGCTGATTCTGCCGACGGGAAACTGCAGCAAAATATGGCCGCCTCGCAAGGCTGGTAGTCGTTCCATCGTCGTCGCTCTGGCACATACACGAGCACCCGCCCGAACCACTTCGTTGCTTTCTTGCCATGCCTTGAAACTTTCATGCGAATCCAATCGCACGGACTGGCACACCATTTCTCGGTTGTATATCGCTTTGAATACTCCCAATGAATCATCACACCCTCACCATCAGGCAGCGACATTCCGTATTGGGCTGCGGCTTCGTTTCCATTTTTCCTTCTAGGTGTGTTGTGGCGGATTCACGTTTGGCAGAAGTACGGCATTCGCAAAAACAACGAACCTGAATAGCTACCACTTCCCAATCGGACAACGTTCCTTCGGAAGCCACGTTTTGATCTCCAGGAAACAGCCGCATTGATTGCAGCGTGAATGCTTGGGCGAGAAATGCGGACAGGCGTTGCAGACAGCAATCCGCGCATCGTGCGCATCGGTTGAAACCGTCTCGCCGCGACTCATAGCGAATTGTGCCGCGGCCTTGGCTGCGCTCGCTGCCATTTCCAGAAACGTTGGCGACTTCACTGGCTGGCCGCACTCTGCATAAATCTTGCGAGGGTCTTGGCTCCTGCAGTTCCACGCCATGCGCCCGCAGGATGTGCAGCGGAAGTGGGCTGTGCCTTGTTCGGTGCGATCGCTGATTTGCTCGAATGTGCAGAGCATTGGTTAGTCCACAATGTTCGGCGTGATGGTAGCGGTAGTCGCGGTCCAGTCGCATTGCTGCAGGCCACCAAAACCATTGTTGCCGCCGACTACCGTGATAATCTCGTCGCAGCGGTTCGTATTGCGAGTGAAGGTAAATCCGCCGTCTGGGTTGTTGATAAGCAACACGCCCGACGTGGTTGGCGTCAGTGTTTCACCGAAGCAAAATCGAATCGTGGGACTTCCAAGCCCAGAGCAGCCTGGTGATGCTGCCTCAAAGCAGCAGGTGCGAGTTGCCCATCCGCCTGGATCGGGCGCAATGGGGCCGGGGTTCTCCAGCAGAAACGTTGCGCCCTCAAACAATGCCACGCAGTTTGCACAACCGGAATTTGCCACCCCCGTCAGATACAACTGCAAATCAACTGGGGTAAGCGGAATTAACAAGCCACGCGCTGACGAATCGCAGAATTGGCACGCCGGACTACAGCCGGTGCATTCGTCGCCGCTTTCGCCGCCGTTAATCGGATAAAAAACAGCCGTGTGGAATCCAGGCGTTCCGGTGATGTTGATCGTCTGGATTGCGAACTTGCTTCCCCACGTTCCGGTAAGTGGCGCGTCTAGCCCAGTGCTACCGGCCTGATAGAACGCTGACAGCCGATCGCCGTTGTAGCAGAGATCGAATCGGTTATTGCTGCCCAGACCTGAGAATCGCCCGGCCCCCTCCAGATACACATCTGCGCCGCCTGTGCGGTGCCCAATCCACACATCATAGAAAGTGGCTCCGATTTCCTCGACTTCCAAAAAAAGGTAGTTGTTCGCATCCTGGTATCCCAGAATCAAACGAACCTCACCCGAATCTGGCAGCGTTAGGTTAAAGGACACACGGCCGTATGGCTCTCCGTCTGGCTGCGGCGTGTTGAACACCAGCAGCGCGTTTGCATCCGTCGTCTGGATGATCGTCCCCGGCTTGGTCCATGTGCCACTGACTTGCGTGTAATTCGCCAGATCGTCGGTTGCCAGATCGTCGCACGTCGCCGTGGTCGTATCGCAACAACAGTTTGGCCCAGGCCCAATCCGAAACCCCATCGTGTTATTCCTCGAACTGAGCGGATACCACGCAATCAACCGACACGCTCGCCGTAACGACAACACCCAGACGCCCGCCACCTTTAATGACGAACGGACCAAAAGCTCCTCGTCCCTGCGGGTGAATCAGTTGCGTTTCGAGAATGTCGCCGCTTGTCGGCTCGGCAGATGCCGTGTGTGCTGCCGTCGTCTGCAGAGTTTCGTCGTCCGAATCGTTTTCCTTGGATGGCGTCAGGCTGCTCATCGTGCCGGCCGTCGATTGCCGCATGACAACCACCTGGATAGGCGCGTCCGTTGACGTGACGCCCTCGAAAGAAACAGTGATGCGCGGCACGAGTACGCGGTGATTGCTGGCAGCAATCAGCTGCAGAATCGTTTTGGCGCTGGTGCCGGTCGCTACTTGTGCGGTATTCGCACGTCCTTTTAAACCTGCCATTGCAGTGGCCCTTGTGGAATAAGATTGGGGAAATTGTTTGCGGGTGGCGTTAAAGCCAGTGGTTCAAGCGGTGGTGCCAGGGACTCCTGTGGAGTCTCTTCTTCCCAGTCGCTAACATCACAATACAGAACTGCGATAACCCAACAGTTTTCGTACCACGCAACCTCGCACTTTGTCGGGGCTAGTACGTTTTCGTCGGCCGCGTTCAGGTAATAATCGAGACAATCCTCGATAACGACACCGATTCTCCGCCACTGGTTTCCGGTGCGGATCACTACGTCAACGTCACACGAGCCGCCCGGCGTTAACGTGCTGCGGGTGATGGCAAAGAACCGCCCATGCCGCGGAGCCAGAGGCATCGCTGGACGGACTTCCTTGTTCACGCGCGCAAGCGAGAAACGCAGCTCAGCTACCGTCTGTTCTAGTTCCGCAATGCGGGCTTCCATCGACTTCATGTCAAATCAAGCTCCGCGAATTGGGTTGTATAGGTGGTCGTCCCTGCGAGAAGATCACACTCGACAGCCGACACCACGGAATTGGCCGCTTGCAGATTGACACCGTTGCCGATATTGAGCAGCAACACGCCGGGACTGACGGTTGTGGCCTGCGCGTTTTGGTTCACCAGCGGGATAAATGCCAGTTCGTGAATCGTCACCTGCATTGCCCGCCGTGCTTGCCGATACCACTCATAAGACGAACGGGCGACATTGCGCATGTACGGCGTATCGTCCTGGACAAACCCACCAGACGACAGAACCAAATCGCCCTCGTTGTCGATGTCAATCACGGTATTCGGGACGATGTAATCCAACCGGCAGTGCGGCGCGAAGATAATCAGGTCTTTGATTGTGTCGCCAGCAACAACGGGAGCAGTGGGGTAGACTACGGTTACATTGCCGTCCCCTTCGGCAAAGACGGTCACGCCCATGTAGTTGTAGTCAGCGTCTGGCGTGTAGTCGGTGGCGTCGTCATCGTCGATTGGGGTAAAGGTATTCTTCGCGATGATGTGCTGTGGAGCGCCAGAAACGGAAATGATGACTCCCGGCGCGTCGTCCTGCATCCGAACATTGGCTGACCAAAAACGCCCAGCCGCTTGTATGTGGGTGTCCACTTCCTCGCCGCGGCCAGCCCGGTCGAGAAAGTAATACTTGTCGTTCTCGTCTTTCATGTAGGCGAAAGGCCGCTGATACTCCCACTTCGACTTCTGCTTCATTTCGTTGGTGACGGCTTCGACGTTCGTATAGTCGTGTTCCAATCGCAGCGGTAGCTTGTCCTGCAGGCGAATGCCAGGGAGCCAGAACGAAAGCGGGATCGCACGCTCTAGGGCATCGGCGTTGCCGTAGGGCCACACTGGGTTGCCGCCGATGGTCCCGGTAAACGTCGTGGGATTGATGCGAAAGTAACTAAATACTTTCTTGAGGGAGTCTTTGGTGCGTGCCGTCTGGTTGGCGTTGTGCCTGTCCCAAGAATTAAGCCCTCCGTATCCAGCCGCAGCTGTCGCCCCAGCGCGGTAAGCGGTCTGCTGGTCCGTCGTCCAGTCGATTTCAAGCAGATTGTTTCCGCCGCCGCCTGAGCCCTGCAGGGTAAAGCAGCTGCCGGGGGGCTCGCCCTTCACGTATACGCGGTCGTACTTTGCCGATGTATCGGTTGCCAACTGGCAAACCTGCACGCGGTTCTCTCGGTCAAAGTTCCAACTCGCCTGGTCCTGGTTGGCAATCAGGATATTACCGTCAGGGAGCGCGATGTTTGCCGAGTTGAAACTAAAGATGCGGATTTCGGGAACTTCATTCGCTGGATTGACGTAGATCCACCACGCCAGCAGACGACGGCGGTCAATCAGCTCATTCAGGATCTGAAAGATTGTCTTGCCATGAATCTGCAGCGTCGGCTTGTACATCGACAAGTGCTGCCGTGCGATTGCCGAGTCTACCGTCCAGCCGATGACATCGAGCCCGCCGCCGTTCCGTGGGAACATGTACGCCAGCAGATACTGCAAGATCATGTGCGACTGCCAGCTTGTCGATTGCTGCAAGTCGCTGGTAAAGATAGCCGTATTCCGCGCACCGAGAACTAGACCGGCGTTCGGCTCCCGATAGCCTGAACCTGGCAGCCCAGCACCGAGATTAAACCCAATCGCCCGCCCGATGGTCTGCTCCCCACCGTTGCCATCGGAAACCACGCTGGAGAGAACTGGCTCGCGCTGTAGCAAGTATTCCAGCCCGCGGCATTGAAATAGCTGTTTGCCGGTGAGGATTGAATTGCCGGCGTGAACCGCTTCACCTGCCCGCTGGTTGTCATCGTCGATACACACGCCGTACCACGTATACCCGCCATCGACGGCAATCTTTACGTACTTGTCCGTCAGATCGAGCGGCGTATAGTTCGCCAGAATGTTCGCATCGTTCCGCAGGATTCGCCCGTAGCTGTATTCCAGAATCGCGCTTTGCGTATTGGGAGCAACCGCGATGGAGAACCTGTTTGCGTACAGGTAGGGCACGAGCTGCCAGGCGTCCGCCCAACTACTCTTCACGTAGACCGCGTGCGACTTGTGGGTATAGTTCGCCATTAGCCCGCGAGAATCGTTAGTTCAAAGGTTTCCGTACCGGTTCCGGCAACGTCAATTTGCCGATCCGCCGCAGCTACGTCGGGCGTTGCGTCGTTGCCGTAGAACATCAATTGTTGACCAGACAGCAAGACAAAGTTCATACTCGCGCCCATGAGGTTGTAGCCCTCCGAAGCGCCGACCGTGAACGTCATGGCGTTAGTGCCGGTGTTCTTCACGCGGAAGATTTGCACCTTGAGCCCGGACATGTCTTGCGCCAGCCCATTGGTCCCGGTGATGGTTCCGAGGTGGATAGTGGCAGCGCCGCCAGATAGCGCGACGCTCTTGACGACACACTTGGTAATCGGTGGCGTGCTGCTTGAGCTTAGCGAGTAACTGTCGTCGAAAGCCGCGTGCAAAATCGACGGGCTTGCTGAGCCATCGACCCCGCTGGCGAGCGTTTCGGTAATCTGTGCCTGGAAGGCAACAAGTGCAGAGACGGCCATAGATCATGTTCCTTACGGGATTGCGATTAATTCCCAGCGGCATTGGAGGATTGCCTGCGCGAATACGGATTGCTTGTTACCTACGGCTGTCGAAATCCTGGCAAGCCGCAGCGGTGTTACGCTCAGCACCTTGGCAGATACGTAGAACTCCCCGTCCTTGATGACCGTCGTAGGGTTGCCCTCGATCAGCAGTTTGTAATCAGCGATGAGCAGCCGACCTTGTGCTAGGCTGTTTACGTCGGTCAGAGAAACCATCGCGAATGGTTGCCCCTTGGTGGCGGTAAGCGTAAAATCCATGCCTTCCACACCAGGGCGCGAGTCAATCATTAACGACGGCTGTTCCCAGTCGTATTCGCCTTCCAGCGAAATGAACGAGTAAGCGCCGATGCTGTTAGTGAGGTAGGGCATAAATGATTCGGATTGTGTCTGCAGTCTCAGTCTTTTGCGGACTGCCGCTACTTATCGTTGGCTGCCTTGCTGCTCCGCTGTATGGCGTAATTGGCGTGCTCTTACTGATTTACTCCGCACTGCTTGAAGCGCTTTGCGTTCTCTTCGAAATTCGCGGGCGGTAATTACTCCGTGTGTTGATCGATGTTCTTTTTCTTGCCGTTCTTCTGGTCGCCACGAAGCCCCCTAAGTTCGGCAATCAGTGCGTCGAGTTTTTGCGCTTGCATTTCCACGTTTTTGTCTGCGGCTGGCTGATTAGCGTTGCCGACGAAACCGCGCCTGAGGTAGTTGGCCTGGTTCTGCAAAGAGCGGATAGCTATGTCTTCAGGAGCCGCGCCCATCGCGCGGTCTACGTGCCAGTTGATCTGGTCGCTGATTCTGGCGGGTAAACTGCGGCCGGATGAGCGAAGAGCCTTTTGCATTCCCTCATACACAACCGACGCACGCGAGCCGCTCTCATTGCCCAACTGGAGCTGGGATTCTGCAGCAACAAACGCGCGCTCTGCTCCCGCAAGCTGCTGCTCAGGAGCACCAGCGATGTTAGCGAAGAATCCAGCGGCCTGTGCTCGCGCGGCATCGCCAGTCGGAACCTTGGCGCGATTCTGTTCAAAGAGCATTGCCGCTGCCGAATCCTTGGTTAGCAACTGCTCAACGAATGGCTTGGCCTTCGCTTCGAATGATGATTTCGAAAGGAATGCCGCCATCGCCTTGGGGTCGGCTCGCAGTTTAGCCATTTGTTCGAGCAGCGTTCCGTCACCCAACTTTTTAAGCAGTGCCCCTTCCTTATCCTTCGGGCCGCTTACCTTGGCGTCAGCGCCGAAAAAACTATCGAGTTGCTGAGCCAACTGCACGGACGCCGTACCAGAAAGAGCGCCTTCGCGATCCTTCATTACGCTGGTGAGCGTTGTTACAAGCGCCATCGCGTCATTGGCACTCGTACCCCGTAGCGTCTCTTTAACGCCGATGGCAGCGGGGATAACGTTCTTTCCGATCTGCTGCATGTTTGCGATGCGAGTTTGCTCGCCAAGCGCCAGCATGAGCCCGGCATTCGCCAGCGGGTCAGCGTTTCCAGTCAGGCTTGCCACATCGCCAAGCGTTCCTGCCAGCGCTGTGGCTTCCGAGACAGACTCAGGGGCAAGCCGCAAACCCATTGCAACGTTCGCAAACATCTGCTTTCGCGACAAATTGCCCTGAGCGGAGATGGCTTCCGTAGCTACCGCGTAGACGTTCTTGACCGGCTGTCCAACCGATGAGGCAATCGCCCGAATCTGCTCCTGTATCTTCTTGCTTTCCTCGCGCGAGACGTTGCCGAGGTTCCGAAAGAACTTGATTTGCGCATCGGCCGTTGAAATCGTTTCGCTTGCCGACTCGCGCTGCACGTTCAAGTAATCTTGATAAGAAGCTGTCGCCACCTGAATGGCAGTCTGCACCGACAACCACCCCGCAGCCATCTTGCCCAGCGAAGCAATTGCCGAATCGAAAGCGCTTTTCTGCTGCTGAGATCCCTTCTTGCTTTCGTCCTGCGTTTCCTTCAGCTTCTGTTTAAGCGTTTCGATTTCCTTCAGCATGCGCTTGATGCCGCGGTTAAATTCCGCGTCATCCATGCCGGCTCCCCAGACAATTTCCTCAGACATCGATTACCCCTCCTGCCGCAAGAAACAGGTCACCGCGACTCGGCCGGTATTCCGGCAGTCGGCCAGCAAGCCAGTTGCGGTACTCGATAGAGGAGAGTTGCATCATGTTTTTTTTTGAGCCTCTTGCTCAGCGAGAACACGCGGCGCGTCCACAGACATTGCCAGGACCGTCCAGAGGTTCGTCCCGTCGATAAGCCGCAGTGCGTTGTGTTCCTGCAACCCGTAGCGGTAGTTAAGTCCCAGCGCCTGAATGGCAAGCCGTAGCGCCTTTACTTGGTCAACTGCCTCCAGTCCATTGCCAGTGACCATTGCCGGGAGCCACCGCACAACCTCTGCGGCTGCTTCCCAATAGCTGACGTAATCGGGCTTGATTGGTTGGGCGAGTTTTCCAGCGGCGTCGAAAATTAAATCGGTTGGCAGGTTCGTTGATTCGTCAGGACGGCGCACGACGGGGACCGTGTACGTTTGCCCGTCGCCAAGTTCCACCGGCCAGCCTGGATGCACCCGGCGTCGCCTCAATCCCTCTGGCGTCGGCTTGCAGTCCTTATCGGTGCCAATCCAAATCCCGCCTGCCTTCGTCCAGTTCTGTTGCGCTGGATAGTAGCCGCAGCGGTTTGGCGGCTCCCGCCCATCGACGTAGTAGACGACGGTGCCAGACGTGTTATCTGGCCCCAGTCCCGCAATCTGAGCCCAGCCGACATGATCTTCCGAAACATCGGAAAAAATCTCGGCGAGCCCAGCCTCGCGCAAGATCGAGCGAGTAACGGCTAGGCTTTGCCCGCGCGTCCAGGTGACGCCGGGAAGGAAGTACAGGGGCTGACTCATTAGGTAGTGATCGCAACGGCCGTGGAAGAAACAACAAGGGCGGCAGTGGTCGCATCCGCTGCGGTCGGTTGCAGGCGAATACTGGTGATGTTCGGTGCCATTCCGTCGCCGCTAGTGCGGTCGATGTAGCCCAACCCATCGGCAACCGTGAACTTGATATGCTCGGCGGTGCCGTCAGCCACGCGCCCGGTGCGGCTCAGCTTCCGCAGGTAGAACGAGCCGCTGCTAATGTCGAACGACAGCCCAGCTGTGGACCAGAATCCCGAATTGATGGCGTTAATCATCACGTTCGGCGTGCTTTGCATCTGGCAATTGAACGTATCGTACAACTCGCCTGAGCCGCCACCTTGGAAGATGTTTTGGCCCCAATCCAAATCGAGATCCTGCACCCCGTCTACTTCGCTGCCGTTAATGTGGCATTCACCCAAAACGAAGTGCTCTGCGCTGGTAGGTGTGCCAGATAATGCAACGGAGCCCGCATAGACGAGAGGGACATTCGTCCCGTCATAGGCACAAATCAGTCGGCATTGGGCTTGCGCTTCGGTGCGGTGCCCGGCTGTGATGCGTTCCAGAACGAGCAGTACCTGAGCAGCGCGGAAGCGGTGGTGCGCCGTAGTGGCGTCGGCGGTGCGGTTTGCCTGGTCAGCGGCAGCCTTGAAGTAAAGGTCGGTATTCGCACCGCTCAAATCCGCAATCCCGTCATCGTCCACCAAATCGAGAATCGTTTTTACCTGCGGAGTGGTGAAACGAATCTCAGGGCGCAAGCCCATCGTGGCGGCGAACTGCGGCCACACTTGCCCTGCCGCAGTCGCCATGATCGCTTCCAAGCCGGGCGAGACTTCTTGGCTCGTGAATTGACTGATAAACGTGCTGCTATTCACGATTCCATGCAGCACGTCAACGTTAGCAAGTGGCATATAGAGTCCTCAAATGTTCGTTGTCTTTTTCGCCCGAATTTCGCGAATCTGCTTGACGATGTATTCCCGCATGATGCGTTTCAGGATGTTCTGCTCTTGGTCGGTGGTAGTGATGACTTCCTGTTTTTTGTTGGGCTGCTGGCTGCCTGCCCTGAAGTTGATCCGCATGTACTTGGGGCCAAACATCGACACTTTCACCCGCGTAGGAAACCCGCGAATCACTGCCGTTTGTTGCAGAGACTGCATCATGTTGCCGGTGAAAACGTTATCCACCTGCCCTCCCATCGCGACTTTCCCTCGCTGTGCTAATCGCTCCTTGTTCCTGCGATAGCCGCTGCTGCGCGGCTTGTGCTTGTACGTGTGTTTGGCTTGTGGAGTGAAATGCTTTTTCAGCATGTTGCGAAACCAGTATTCGCCAACTAACTGAAATGCTTTCCGGCAAATCTCCCTCCACTTGTCACGAACCACGCCTACCGGGCGCGTTTCAATCAGCTTGAATTTCAGGCGGAACACTACACGCCAGGCCCCCACGAAACCTGATAAACAGCCCTGTGAAACCGCTTTTGCACCGCAAACCCCGACACGTTTTGATCGCTCGATTCCGTCAAGCTCACCCGCGGAGCGCTCGTAATCGCCAGGTTGTCGTCCTCTGCCGCGTGCTCTAGCAGGTACAGCCAAGTCCCTTCGGAGAAGTTCAGAAACTTGACTAGCTCTTCGTGCTTGTCGTCTCCCTCAAACTGCCGAATAAACTGCAGTTCGAGCATTCCGCTAAGCGTGAAGTAGTTCTTTCCACCGCCTGCAACCAGCTCCGTTTCTGCTGAACCTTCCGGCAACGTGATAACTGCAAACGCAGCGGGCGATTGCTGCTCTTGCTGGTACTCTGTTGCGTTTCGCTTCTCTGGGCAGAACACAAGATTTGCTGCAGCCGTTGCTGAGTGCGTACCGGTGCCAACCTGGAAATCGGGCGCAGCGCTCACCAGTGCGATTAGCTTCTGGATAGCTATCCCGGTTTGGGTCAGCGCCTCAACGGTCACTTGGCAAACCTCCGTGCTTGTCGGCAACCCGGCGTTCGAAGATCAACGTCCAGGCGGATTCATCCACATCGGTCTTACGCCCGCTGTAGGAGTACCACTTGGCGTCCGAATCAATCGCACGCCTAACGCGATCCCCTAACTGCGGATCGTCAATTCCGGTTGTTGAATCCCGGCTAACGAACACTTCGAGCGTTTCAACCTCGTCGATACCGTGCTGCTGCTCAGCGAAGTCGCCACCCTCATCCACTACGCCCGAAATCGTGCGAGCGGTGCCGCCGTTGGGGACGTAGGTGAGGGATTCGGCGAAGTCGGCGGTGTTGATGTGCACCGCCGCTACGTCGGCTGCGATCTGTTCGCGGAGCGTCACTAAGCACCATCGGCGGTCTTGTACTGAATTTCGACGTTGCTGATAGTGAGCGCCGGCGTGCCCGTACCGCTGGCCTTTTGCACGGTCGCCTGCAGCTGCACGTTCTGGTCAGCGGTGATGCTGGCGAGCGTGAACGTTTCGCTGGCAGCCACGCGCTGGCCATCGACAAAGAACCGGATATCCGACAACCCATTGCTGAAATCGATCGTGCACTTCTTGAGAGTGCTGCTAAGCGTCGTTCCGGTCGCGTTGTCGTCGTTGTCCGTGGTTCCGTCGTCCGTTTCGACCAACAGATTGCTGGTGGACGCAGAACCTTCCATGCGGAACCACGCGTGAACGGCCACGCTGTCGGCAGTTGAGTTGCGAGCGGAACCGACGCCAAACGTGATCGTGGTGGCCGAGTCCACGCCAGACACGCTGACCGTGAAACTGACGTTTTGAATCAACGCCAGGTCAAACGGCAACACATCGTTCTGGAAGATGGCAAGCACTTCCGCTTCGCTGTCGGCCGCCAGGGTCAGCACCGCAGCGCCGCCGTTGGCCGTGGCACAGAGCGCCGTAGGCGAACCAGCCGAGGACGTATCGTGCAGGGTCCAGCCGAATTCCCCGGCAGGCGTCGTGGTGAACGTCTGCGCCCGGTCGAACCGGTCTTTCTTGCAAACTACTTCGCGGGTAATCATTCCAATTTCTCCAAAAAGCTCGTTGGTTGTTTGACCGATTGGGGACTAAGCGCCGGCGTGCTTCTGCATACCGCGATGATTCATGGCCTTGGCGGCGAAAGCCTGAAGAACGGCCCAGTTTTGCGACAGCGTTTTTTCGTCCATCCACTGCCGAGTGACCGGAGATTCGTGGCCGCTGAGGAACGTTACTTCCACCGTGTCAATTCGCGACGTGGAGGCGAACAGATACCAAGCGGTCGTGCTGTTGGCGTCCAGCAAGGGCTCGATAACCGGAATCAGTTCCGTTGCGGTGTTGTAGGTCAGATGGTTCGTAGCGGCCGGATCGTATGCCGAGAGCACCAGCTGACGAATCGTGGTAGACAGCGCCGAAGGTCCGACGATGAACCGCGGCTGCAGGTTGAGAATGTCCTGCGATTCATTACCTTCCGGCGTGTTCTCGCCCCGCATCTGCTGCATGAGATTCGACAGCGTTTGCAAGGTCGTCACGCTGGGAGCGCCAGCGCCGGTCGTCAGGTTGGTGCGCTTGCGAGCACCGGTGGCCGCAGCAAAGAGCGCCACGCTGTCTTCCATCGTCGGGTTGCCGGTGATCTGCGCCCACGTCGTTGCATTGATGGTGCGGGCGGCAGCGTCGCCGAACATGCTAGGCACGCGACCAAGCATCGACATATCGTCGTTCAGCAGCAAATCCCACGAAAAGGACAGCCAGAGCGACTTCGGCTGCACGCGGTAGGTCTCTTCCGCATCCTTGAAGCTGGCTTGCTCCGGCGCGGTGTTGGTCGGCCAATCCGGCAGATTCGGAATCGCACCCATGCGAATGCGATGAATTGCCTTCAGGTCCGCCGCGCTGTCGGCCTGACGGAACACGGTTCGCCACGTCGAGGGGAATTCCTGATAGCCAACCATCATCGACTTGTTGACCGCATCCTGAGTCAGCTTCGTAAAGCTGCCAGTGGTGTGGTAAGCCGGATCGGCACGCAAGCCAACCTTGTCAGCAAAGCCCAGCGCCGCCAGGGCGATGTGCTCGGGGCTCAGGCCGCGAGTGTTGTAGCCGTCCAAGTGGAGGCATTCGCGGGCCAGGTCAAGCAAGCGAGCATGGCGGAAGGTTTCCCAACCTGCAGCGCGCTGAGCTGCTGGATTCAGTTCTTCGACAACCTTCGGGCTGCCGTTGGTGGAAGCCAGCGCCCGCGTGATGAGAGCGGAGCGGATCGCGCCGCTATGCTTGTCGCGCTGGGCTTCCCCGCCGCGGATCTGGAAACCGCCGCCGATGATACTGGATTCTTCGGCCTTGGCCCGCGCTTCCAGCAAGTGCGTTCGCACGGTTTCAATGTCCTTCATGCCGTAGCAGGCGTTGCGCTCGCCATCGAGCCCAGCCAGTTGGCAAGCGGCGTCAACTTCCTTGCGGAAAGCGACTTCCTTGGCCTTGTCGGCTTCATACAGCTTGCGGGTCTCTTCCACCGCAGCGCGGCTCGCTTCGGCCGCCAGTTGCTTGAAATCAACCGGCTCGGTCGGCTTCGCAGGTTCGGCCTTGAAGTTCGTTACCATCCACGCCTGCGCGGCTTCATCGCTCAGATTGGCATCCATCCCGCGCGCCACACACAGCGCCTTCAGTTGCTCGTTCATCCGAAACTCCTTCTTTGGGTTTTGCGGGAATGAATTCAGCCCGCGAAGTTTTGCTTGCTCGTCTGCACCGATGGGAACCAGCGATACCTCGCGCAGCTTCCATTTCGTCACTACGTTGACAGGGCCGGTGAACTCCCGCCCTGCAATCGTTTGCTTCTGTCCGCGTGGCACATGCACCACGCTCAGGTTCTGATAGCCAGCCGATACGTCGGTAACGTGGCCCTCGCGAACCTTGTCAAATTCCTTTTGCGATGCCGAAGCGAAGAACATTCGCCCCAGCATCTTGTCGCCTTCAACTCGCAGCTCACGCGCGGAGCCAAGTTGGTCGTCCACGCTGAATCGCGAGTGTGCGTTGAGAAAGGGAACTTGCCGCGGGTATTCGGCGCCCTTCATCAACAGCACTTCGGGAATAACTTCGTATCGCTCCCAATCGAACATCGGGACCGGCGTTTCCGTGGTCACAACGGCTTCGACAGAGCGGTTTTTTTCGTCAACCGATTCCGCACGAATCGAGAATTCGCGATAGTTCAGAGCGTCACGCTGCGGCATTGGCCGGTTCCTCCTTGGCTGGTTCTGGGGGCGGATTGTCGGTCAATACCTGGGCGACATACTCCTTTGGCGATTTGCGCTTCTCGGCTTCCTGCACAAACTCGCTAATGTCGGCCTGAATCTTGCGCCAGTTTTTGCCGATCTTCGCGCACTCGATTTGCGGGCTACTGGTCCCGTTTTTGATTCGCTTTTCCGCACCGTCGGCGTCGTCAACCTGATTGATCGAGAGTGCGACCGGGCCTTGCCACGATGCCGCCAGGAACGATTTTTCGTTGTCGGCAAACTCGCCGTCTGTAACGATGCCCTTGAAGTAGCCACTGAGAAACGCTGTTTTGATGACTTCCTGATAAACCGGCTGCATGAGGTTGAAGCAGAACCAGTCCTGCAGCCCCTCGATTTCCGGCCAAGCGTCGTTGTCGGCAGACTTCTCGCTACTGAAACTGCTGTTGCGATAGTCGCCGGTGAGCGTCGATCCCTTCATGCCGGGGACGCTGGTAGCCGTGCTGCGAATCATGTGGTTGATCCATTCGCCGGCCTGCGTAGACGGTCGCGCGGGGTTGAATCCCTCAATTGCGCCGTTCGTCCCCAGGTCCAAGAGCATGCCGGGCTGCATGCTTGTAATGGGGTTGCCCTCAGCGTCAACCAAATCGCCGCCGCCTTGGTTCTGCAGGCCGAGTGCGGCTTGCCCAGTGGCTCGCCGATAGCCCAGCACGATGCACGCAGCGAGCGCTGATGCTTTCAGCTCGTTGTATTGATAGTCGCTGGTGTCGCGCATCTGCATGAGCGCTGCTGCGAACCACGGCGTGCCCCGCAACTGGTCGATATCGTCACTGACATACAGGTGGCCGATCTTGGCAGCTTCAACCCGCTTCGCTTCCGTCGTTCCGCCCATTGGTTCGGCGGGATGACGGTCATACAACCAGTAAGCGGCGCGCTGACCATCGCCATTTAGCTCGATACCGTGATAAATTTCGTGCCCGTTATCGGGGTTGGTGTGCGTGATTTCGGCCAATCGCTGGGCATGAATCAGCTGCAACTGCAGCGGGATCGTCAGCCCCATTTCGCGGGCCGCGCGGGGGCTTTTTCGTCGGAGCGAGAAGAACGTGTCGCCGCCGAGAATTACCCCACGGAGTGCCGTTTTCTGCAGGTCAGACATATGCTGACCGCCACGGCCAGGTGCACCGCGATAGTCCAACTCGTCGGCAATGTCCTTCCAGAGCCGTTCTACAGCCTCCCGAAACTCAACATGCGCCGATCCATCCGCACGAACCGCATCCGATGACGGGTTGAGTCCGCGGCCGATCACCTTCGCTTCAAGCGAGCGGCAGATTTTGCGAGCGTGTGGGTTATTGCGGAACAAGTCCCACGAATTCCACCGCAACTGGTCAACCTGACTGCGATTGACCGCGTTTTCGTTGAGATTCGGGGCGAACCAGCCTTTTGTGAGTCGGTTTTTCTTTCCGCCGTTGTAGCCTCCTGGGCCGCTGCCGCCGCTCCAAGATTCGAGCGTCCAGGCAACCTGACGCGCAGCCATGCGGTCAAGCATCCATCGGGGCGATAAAAGCCCAGCAAGTCGGTCTGCGGCATATTCGAGATAGCGCATCATGTGGGCGGCACCTGCATTCCCAGGGACGCCATGCTGCCGCCCGCCGATTCGTGGCTGGCTTCTTGCTGCAGCTCTTTTTCCATTTCACGCAGATCGCGAAGCATCGCCATCTGCTTAGTCCGTGCGCGCGTAGTGTAAGCCTGACTGGTCAAGCATTCGTCAATTGCTTGACGCACACGCGCGAGTCGGTCTGAAGCAGAGCCAGAGTATGCCATGACTCAAGCATGGCAATTGATAAACTCTTGGGAAGTCTCAGATTTCCTATTTAGGAAATCAGCTTGCAGATTTAAGCTGTTCTGGCGTGAGGCTCACAACCCAGGTATGGGCGCAGCGGTCGCACTTGTAGTATCGCTTTGTGAGCGTCGAAGCCTTCTTGTACGTACCGTTCGCCACGCCAACACCGCCTAAGCCTTGGTGACAAATGGGGCATTGTCGGTACGGCTCCACGTTGCGCTGCTGCGAAACGTCTACCGGCCTCTGTTGAGTGTTCTGGGGAACTCGTTGCTGATCCTTCATAGCCAACTCCTGCCATCCGGACGTGAGGATCCGGCTGAGATAACTGCGGAACGTCGCGGCTGAACTGCCGCGCTCCGCGGCAAGAGCGGACGCCCGCCCGTTGCCAATAGCCGCGCCACCCACGAATAGCGCCAGCAATCCCGAAAGTCGTTCGGAATGTTCTCATTGATTCGGTCCCACGATTCGCGCACGTTGTTGTGGGTATCAAGCCCTTCAACCGGTGCGTCGTTCAGCACCTGCTCTAAGAAGTCCTGGTGATCCCCCAATGACCCCGCGTGAATCGTTGCTAGTTTGGTGTTGTTTTTGGGGAATAGCCGCGCTTCGAGCCACATTTGAGAGCGAATCGTGTCAACCCACACCATATTTGCGCCAGGCATTGCCGTGTTTTTGCCCAATTCTGTGATGCGATAATCGCTTTCCAGTGCGTTTGGTGAGCCCTTGCAGGGGTAGATTTTGAAGCCCTCGCCCTGCATTTGCAGACAGAATTCATGCACGCCGTGCGGTTTGTGGCCCGAATCGAACAAGCCAAAGGCGATGCGGAGCGGCACACCGCGGTCTGCATGGCCGTAGGTCGGCCGGATGACTTGCTGCGCTAGTTCATCAAACGAAAAGCACTCCCCATATGCAACCGCGTGGCAACGGTCCTCGCCCGATTCGGTCGGCCCCCAGGCTGTTACCTTCCACGGGAACCGATCGTCTGCCTGCCGGTCGATTCCGACAGTGAGCATTGATGCCCACGACGGAACGAGCCCGCGAACATAGCCAGCATCAATCAGCCGCTCCCCAACCTTTTCCCAAGTCTCTTTCCGGCTGGCCAGTTCCCACGTTTCCGCCAGCCACTGATTGATAAAGTTCCGCAAGTTCTGCGGTGACTTCTGACAGCCGACCCATTCCTCTGCAATCTCCCCCCAGGTGCGAGCCAGCGCGTACAGGCTGGATAGCTGGTAGCCGGCGTCCCGGCCGTCCCGCAACGGCGTACCCTTAATCCACGGCGAAGCCTTCCAGCCTTGCCAGTGCGGAGCGTCAGGTTCTCGCCACGCTCGCGCACATTCGCGGGCTTTCTCGTTGTCGATCGTGCAACCTTCCGGTGCCCAGACTCCAGCCCTCATCATTGCCCCGCGGTGGTTGTCCCGAATGTCAGCCTTGCAGCAAGGACACACGTAGCGGGCTGTGTTCAGCGCCAGCGCCTTATCGCTCTTGCCGGCGTCGTTCTTGTCCCAAACAAGGTGAGTCATGCTCAGAATCTGGTACTCGCTGCAGTGCGGACAGGGAACCCAGAACTGGCAGTTAGTCGAGCCCAACCGGCCACGTTCCACCCGGCTACTGGACTTCATCGCCGGCGTGGATTCGAAGATCCGCTTGTAAATCGGGAACTGCTTAAAGCGGTCAGAGAATAGCTTGAGAGGGTCGGCTTCCGATGAAGTACTGGACTGCTCCCATTTGTCGATTTCGTTGGCGAGCCCGAACTTTACGGGCTTGTCGGCCAGCGTCGATACCGAACGGCTCCAGGCAATCGACATGCGGCAATCGCGCAGGTCTACAAAGTTCTGCCGCCGTCGATTCTTCGGCAGGAGATTGCCCCGCAACGGCTGGCATAGCTCCAGCATCTTGTACGTGCGGGCAGTAACTTCCGTCGCCAGCTTCTCGTCCACACTGGCGAACATCATCGGGCAAGGGTTTGTGTGCGCCAGCTTCATTGTGGCGACTTGACCCAGGAATGTTTTCCCCAGGCGGGAAGCCCATTGCAGCCAGATCGTGAAGTATTGCGAGCAGTCGAGTGCATCGAACGGCCCACCCGGTGCGCCGATGTGCGGATAGGTGTTGTGGCTGTACGGGTCTCCAAACTCATTCCGCGCGTACTGCAGCGCCCAATCGAGCGTGCGAACGTATGGCCGCGGGCGGAATTGTTGGATTACGGCAGGGAACATGCTATAGTTGCGAAAAAGGAGAATCAGATGAGCACTGAAAACTTTCGCAAAACCTTTCTCGAATTCATATCCACTCCAGAGGGACAAAAGACGATTGAAGACCTTCGGGCTCGACACCCCGAACTAGACGAAAAACGCAACCGCGAATGGTTTGAGCAAAACCGCCCTACTCCCTCACCGTCTCATCGCCCCAAAGCTCATCACGCATACCCGACAGCCGGGTAAGCAACAGCCGCACTTGTTCCGTTAGCACATCGTCAACCACAAGCCGCACATCGCCCGGCACTTCAGAGACGACAATCGCCGGCCAAGATTGGATCGTCTGACGCAACTCGGTGGCGAAGGACATTAGCCAGCGCTCTACAGCATCGCGGGGAACTAGTTCGCCCTCTCGCACGCGGTTGTCCAGTTCCTTGGCGCGTACTTCCTCGTTCAGCTTGGCGATTTCGGCCTGCAGCTTCTGCTCGCGCAGGTCGTCGCCGCCAGAACTCTCACCACGCGCCGCACGGTTCACGGCCCGCCATGCAAGGTATTCCTCAGCGGAACGGAACGGTGCCCCATTGGCCGCTTCGTCGTTCTCGACAGTGCGTGTACCGACCCCGGCCGCCTTGGCTAACTCCTTAACCAGCGGGCAACCTGGACGCGATTTTGAGCCTCTTGCCGTGGCTATCACCGAAACCGAACTATTAAAAAATTTTTTTATATTCCGCCGAAATCTACAATGGGTGACCA